>Ga0207652_10000328_pt1 | contig 49143 bp, 39 predicted proteins | sample KBSC63BmetaG_FD_184334 | JGI IMG/M metagenome (GOLD analysis project Ga0207652, IMG submission 184334) | Corn rhizosphere microbial communities from Kellogg Biological Station, Michigan, USA - KBS C6-3B metaG (SPAdes) (version 2) | ecosystem: Host-associated > Plants > Roots > Rhizosphere ... | reverse complement strand
GCTTCAGCGCCTGTCGTTGCTAAAAATACGGCTCCCAATAACCAAAATCCGTGAGGATAATCCACTAAAAAACGATATGCATAAACCGGATTAAGGGCACTGAAAATAGCAGGATGTTTGATGATCTGCGAAAGCCCCAATGTACCGAGTAATGTAAACCAAATTAACATGGCAGGCCCGAAAGTGCTGCCTATTTTATGAGTTCCAAAACGCTGAAAGAAAAACAATGCTGATAAAATTATGATTACAACCGGAACGGTTGGCAAATGTTCTAATCCTTTTACTATTGTCAATCCCTCGACAGCAGAAGCAACGGAAATGGGCGGTGTGATAATGCCATCTGCTAATAAAGTAGTTGCACCCAGGATCGTCGGTATTACCATGTATTTTCCGTATCTGCGAACTAAAGCATATAGAGAAAAAATACCACCTTCGCCATGGTTGTCAGCCTTTAAAGTGAGATAGATGTATTTGAACGTGGTTTGAAAAGTGATGGTCCAAAACACACAGGAAATACCTCCGTAAACAAGTAATTGCGAAACAGGCCTTTCGCCGACAATTGCCTTTAATACATAAAGCGGGCTTGTGCCTATATCGCCATAAATGATGCCTAATGCAACCAACAGGGAAGCAGCAGTTACTTTGTTACTAATTCCGGTTTTTATGTTTTCCATTTATCTAAAATTGATCCCGCAAAAGAAGAAAGAATGTTATAGGCAAAAGGTAAAAATATCAGACTCTGTATAAAGGTTTTATAAAGATGAAGAAGTACGTTTTACTTATTGTCGAGCATCTCTTTAACTGAAGCAATCAGCAGGAATAGTACAACGCTTATTAATAGTATGAACCCAATAATATGAATTAATTGATTAGATATCATCGTTGAAATTTGATTCGACAATTCAAATCAAAATAACTCCGTACTTTATAAGCAAAAGATAAAAACCAGGCTATAGAAATAAAGATTTTGTAAAGACTATTGAAAACGATAGCCCACGCCACTTTCAGTAATAATGTGCATGGGTTGATTGGGATTCTCTTCAATTTTTTTTCGAAGCGAGGCTACAAACACCCGCAAATACTGGGTTTCGGTCTGGTAAGGCACGCCCCATATTTCTTTTAGAATAAATTGGTGGGTTAAAACCCTTCCCTCATTGCGGGCAAAAAGCGAGATGAGATTAAATTCTGTTGATGTTAGTTTCACCAATTCTTTAGTTTTTCTAACGGTTCTTGCCACCAGGTCAATCTGCAAATCACCTGCTTCTACGACAATTGTATCGTTGGTAGTCTGGTTTCTTCGTATGGCGGAACGGATACGCGCCAACAATTCCACGGTACGAAATGGCTTGGTGAGATAATCTGTTGCGCCATTATCCAAAGCTGCTACAATATCCGTTTCATCGTTTTGTACAGAGAGAATAATGATTGCTTTATTATACCATTGGCGCAGTTCTTTCAGGATTTCATGACCGCTTTTATCAGGCAAACCTATATCGAGTAAAATCAATTCGGGCGGATGGTTAGCAGCCTGTATCACTCCTTCTTTACCAGTTTCGGCTTGCAGCACTTTATAGTCATTACTTTCCAGTGCTATCTCCAGCAGCTTTCGGATTTGTGGCTCATCATCGATTATTAAAATCTCTGCTTTATTCATTTTTCAGATTATTTAAATAAGAGGTTTCTGAAGGAATTTGAATGGTGAATTTGGCTCCGCCCCATTCATTATTTTCCAGTTTGATGGTTCCGTTCTGTGCTTCTGTAAAACCTTTTACAATGGAAAGCCCTAAACCGCTTCCGCCGGTTTTTGTATGCGGCAATCGATAAAATTTATCAAAAACTGATGCGATATCCTTTACCGGAAATCCCATGCCATTGTCGGAAACCGTCATCACAAAGTATTCAGAATCGTGTTTTACATTGATGATGATATTTGTGTTTGGCGGTGTGTATTGAATCGCGTTGTGCAATAGGTTGTGTAAAATTTGTTCAGTCAAGCCACTATCCAATTTGAATAAAGGCAGATTCTCATTATTTTCAAAATTCAATTTATGTCCATCTGTCGGAATCAGCTTTTGAATAGTTGAATTGATAAGTTCGTTCATATCAGTCCAATCTGATTTAGGTTTCAACATGCCACTTTCCAACCTGCTCATGTTTAGGATATTTTCAACCTGCCGGTTCAGACGATTGCCAGCTGTAAAAATTTCATCCAATAGCTCTGTCTGGCTCACCGCAGAAAGTTTATCTTTATCATCTTTGAGCATCTCCACCGAGCCAAGTATCGTTGCAATCGGCGTTCGCAATTCGTGTGAAAGTGAATTAAGCAAAGTATTGTACAGCTTTAATTCTTTTTCCTTTTCTTCTTTATCCCTGGCCTTTTTCTCTGCTTCCCGGATTTTGAATGTCAAAACAACATTTACCAACGCAATAATGAAATACATAAGAAACATCAGCAGATCTTCGGTATGGCTAATTCGAAATGAGTATAATGGAGGAATGAAAAATACATTCCATATTACAGCGCTCAAAATTGCTGCCAGCAACACCGGCAGAATTTCAAAAAGCATCGCAACGACGGATACAGCCATTAACAGTATCAGCGCTACTATTTTGTAACCAATAAGATTTTTGAAAGAAAAACAAATCAGCGCAATGGCAATCACCAGCAGGAGACTTAAAAAGTATTGGATTATGTGCGATAACTTTCTTGTGCTGAATAGTTTCACTTTGTACTTTATTTGGAAGTAAAAGTAGTTATAAGGTTATAAAGATTTTGCAAAGAAAGGCTTCGAAATTTCTGGTTGAACGTTCTAAAATGTCCATTCTAAATTTAGTTCATTTGAAAAAACCCAGGAGATATAATAGTTATCCAAACGAAAGTGAAAAGATTGAAACCAATTATTTCTTCATTTGCTGTAAAATCAGCTTATACACTCAATCGAATTATAGCCTGATTCTCGATCCTATTTCAAAAACTTTTTCGGAAGGAAGATTAAAATATTTTGATACTCTTGCGGAATTTCGGCCTAAAAAATCAAACAAAGCTTCACGTATGGGGCTCATACCGGTATCTTTTGTAATTACCACCGATTCCCTTCCGAGGAAATAAGTTGCATTTTTGACATCAATAACTACTCCCTTTTGTTTTAAAAGTTGAATCGCTTTTGGAATATCAGTTGTATCCATGTAGCCATAATGTAAAATAAGAAGGGTTATGTGGTTATCAGGCGTGGCAACTTTAAAGTTCCTTAAAAGATCCACGTGAGGCACCGGGTCAAATTGGATGCTCAGAATAACTATTTTATCATGGATGACCTTATTATGCTTTAAATTGAAAAACAATGCCGGAGGCGTGCCATGGGAATTTCTTGTTAAATAAATAGCAGTCCCATCTACCACAGATTGAGCCTTATCCTGATAATATGTTAGAAAATTATTCAAAGAATCAGTTGTCTTGTTAATCCGTATCGCCATCATTCTTTTGCCCCGGTACCAGGTAGTCATCATAAAATAAATAGTACCGGCTACCAGCAAGGGAACCCATCCTCCTTCAGGTACTTTTATAATGTTAGCCAGAAAAAAAGACAGGTCTATAATCAGAAAAAATCCAACGAGGGAAACGGAAGCAAAAAGGCTCCATTTCCATACATATCTCATAACGAGAAAAGCCAGCAAGGTGGTAATAACCATTGTTGTACTTACAGCAACTCCATACGCTCCGGCGAGATTATCGGAAGTTTTAAAAAAACCAACGAGCGCGATTGTTGCAGCAAACAAGATCCAATTTAATTGAGGTATATAAATTTGTCCCCTTTCATGATGGGATGTATGTACTATTCGAAAACGAGCTACAAAACCTAATTGAATTGCCTGGTAGGTTAGGCTAAATGCACCTGATATAACAGCCTGCGATGCAATAACTGCTGCCAGGGTGGCCAAAATTACCAGCGGGTATAATGCCCAACCGGGGGCTAAAAAGTAAAAGGGGTTTAAAACTGCCTTTGGATTATCTAAGATCAAAGCCCCTTGTCCGAAATAATTCAATACGAGACAAGGCAACACGAGATAAAACCATCCTAGTCGAATCGGTTTTTTTCCAAAATGACCAAGATCTGCATATAAAGCTTCCCCGCCGGTAACGGCTAAAAAAACAGCTCCTAAAACAACCAGGCTATCAAAGCCGTTGAGCAGAAAAAAATGAAAAGCATAATAAGGGTTTAAAGCTTTTAAAACCTCTACATGCTTTCCAATTGCATTTAACCCTAAAACAGCAAGGGATAAAAACCATAAAAGAATAACGGGGCCGAAAATCATACCAACCCTGCCCGTGCCTTTGCTTTGAAAAAAAAATAATCCCAGCAGAATAATAAAAGTAATAGAGATAATAAATGGTTCAAAAAAGGGTGTAGCAACTTGTAATCCTTCAACAGCACTTAGTACAGAAATTGCGGGAGTGATCATTCCGTCTCCGTATAGCAAGGCTGAACCGAACAAACCCATAGACAGAATGAGGAAGTACTTTCTACTTTTTTTCTTAGGCAGCACCAATGCCATCAGCGCTAAAATTCCTCCTTCTCCTTCATTGTCGGCTCTAAGAATCATTATCAAATATTTTACACTAACAACAAGAATCAAAGACCAAAGAATCAAAGATAAAACACCAAATACATTTGCTTGGTTTACTGCAATTCCACTTGCTCCTGTAAAACAAACCCTTAAAGCATAAAGAGGGCTTGTCCCTATATCTCCAAACACGATTCCCAAAGCACCAATCGTTAGTTTTAATAAATTATTGGATGTAATGCTTTTCATGTTGCTCAATTTTTAGAAAAATTCCAAAACCGGACTAACTCGATTCATATGCAAATCTAAGGGAAGACGCAAGAACCGGCTATTAAGGCTGACAAAAGAATTTTGCTGTTTTGACGAAGGAAAGCGTTTCCGCCAGGAAAGATTTTCAACTGACGTCTAATTTTTCGGCATTCCGATTCATTAGTTGCACAATTTTTTTCCTCTTGGTGTTCGGTTCATTGGCTCACCGCAGTTGGTGTTGAGCGCAGGCTTTGAAGCAATGGCCTCACCAACGGCTGAATTTAAAATTGTCCCCCACCTGGCGCAAGATCCAAATCGCAAGCTAACCCTAAGGGGCCAAAAGCAAATAAACCTGCGGCGAAAATTTTCTCCTTGGTCGGTGTCCGCACCGAACACTTTTTACTCTGGTCGGTGAAGACACCGACCACGGTATAAAAACCGGACTAACTCGATTAGTATGCAAATCTAAGGGAAGACGCAAGAACCGGCTATTAAGGCTGACAAAAGAATTTTGCTGTTTTGACGAAGGCAAGCGTTTCCGCCAGGAAAGATTTTCAACTGATCTCTGATTTTGCGGCATTCAAATTCATTAGTTGCACAATTTTTTTTTGCTCTTGGTGTTCGGTTCATCGGCTCACCGTAGTTGGTGTTGAGCGCAGGCTTTTTTTTCGGCTCCAGGTACCTGATGTTAATAAAAAAATACTTCGACCCTGTATGAATCTGAAAAAATCAAAGGCTGTTTAACTTACCGGCAGTTATGTTCAATATTCAGTAATAAAACAAAAAAGGCTGCCTTACTACAGGCAACCTTTTTTCCTATGAGAATTTTACGATCAGGCTAAATCAAACCTGTCCAGGTTCATCACTTTATTCCAGGCGGCTACAAAGTCCTTTACAAATTTGGCACCGGCACCGGCGCTGCCATATACTTCTGCAACAGCCCGCAGTTCTGCATTAGAGCCAAACACGAGATCTGCCCGGGTTGCAGTCCACTTAGGCTGACCGGTTTTACGATCATTTCCCAAAAATAATTCTTTATCATCCGACATTGCTTTCCATTCCGTATTCATGTCGAGCAGGTTCACAAAAAAATCGTTAGTAAGCTGGCCCGGGTGTTGTGTGAAAACACCATGTTTGGAACTATCAAAATTAGTATTCAGAACGCGCATGCCGCCGACCAGCACGGTTAACTCAGGTGCTGTAAGCGTTAGCTGTTGAGCTTTGTCTATGAGCAACTCTTCGGTAGATACAGGAACTTTCGGATTACGATAGTTCCGAAAACCATCCGCTGCAGTTTCTAAAAAAGCAATTGATTCTACATCGGTTTGTTCCTGCGAGGCATCCATGCGGCCAGGCGTAAAAGGAACTGTGATAAGATGTCCCGCATCTTTCGCTGCTTTTTCAATCGCTGCACAACCTGCCAGCACAATCAAATCTGCCATTGAAATTTTCTTACCATTTGTTTGAGCATTATTAAATTCCTGTTGAATGCTTTCTAATGTATCTAATACTTTTTTTAATTGAACCGGATTGTTCATCTTCCAGTCTTTTTGAGGAGCGAGTCGGATACGTGCACCATTAGCGCCGCCACGCTTATCAGATCCACGGAAAGTAGCTGCCGAAGCCCACGCCGTTGATACCAATTCTGATACGCTCAAACCGGATTGCAACAACTTTACTTTTAATGAAGCAATATCACTTTCATCTGTCAATACATGATCCACTTGAGGGATCGGATCCTGCCAAAGCAATTCCTCCTGTGGCACATCAGGGCCTAAGTAACGTGAACGGGGCCCCATATCGCGGTGGGTTAATTTAAACCATGCACGGGCAAAAGCATCTGCAAATTCATCGGGATTTTCCAGGAACCGCCTGGATATTTTTTCATAAACCGGATCAAGCTTTAAAGCCAGATCGGTTGTGAGCATGGTTGGCTTATGCTTCTTAGATGCATCGAATGCATCAGGAATAACGTCATCCCCGTCTTTGGCCACCCATTGATGTGCCCCGGCCGGGCTTTTGGTAAGCTCGTATTCATACCCAAACAAATTTTCAAAAAAGCTGTTACTCCATTTGGTTGGCGTTTTTGACCAGGTAACTTCCAGTCCGCTGGTAATCGTGTCCGGGCCTTTACCTGAACCGTAACTGTTATTCCAGCCAAGACCCTGCATTTCTATCCCGGCAGCTTCAGGCTCTTTGCCTACATTGGTTGCAGGCGCGGCGCCATGGGTTTTACCAAAGCTGTGCCCACCGGCAATCAGCGCCACGGTTTCTTCATCGTTCATTGCCATGCGGCCAAATGTTTCGCGAATGTCTCTTGCCGCGATAAGGGGCTCAGGATTTCCATCAGGCCCTTCCGGGTTTACATAGATCAAACCCATATGCGCGGCTGCAAGAGGATCTTCCAGTTGGCGTGAATGAATATCGCGACCGGGGTCTTCATCCGACGACACCACACCATGTTTTTCAACGACGCCTTCAGAACCGTGTGCATAGCGCTCTTTGTTACCCAACCACGTTGTTTCTGCTCCCCAGTATACATCTTCATCGGCCTCCCACGCATCCTGGCGTCCACCGGCAAATCCAAAAGTTTTAAAACCCATTGATTCCAAAGCTACATTGCCGGTAAGTATGATCAAATCGGCCCAGGATATATTGTTGCCATATTTTTGTTTGACGGGCCACAATAACCTGCGGGCTTTATCAAGGCTCACATTATCCGGCCAACTGTTGAGCGGCGCAAAACGCTGCTGCCCGGATCCCCCACCCCCGCGGCCATCATGTACACGGTAAGTACCTGCACTGTGCCATGCCATGCGTATAAACAAACCTCCATAGTGACCAAAATCCGCCGGCCACCAATCCTGCGAATCAGTCATAAGCGCATGAAGATCTTTTTTTACTGCTTCCAGGTCCAGGCTTTTAAAGGCTTCTGCATAATTAAAATCTTTATCCAGCGGATTGGATAATGAAGAATGCTGGCGCAGGATATTCATGTTTAACCGATTGGGCCACCAGTCGCGGCTTTTGGTACCACCACCACCGGTATTATGTTTCATATTGCCATTATGAAAAGGGCATTTACTGAGGTCGTTTGAATTGTTTTCCATTTTTATAACGCTTTTATAATTGAATAAATTTACCCGATCAGCTTTCAGATAACAAACTTAGGATATTGTCGCAATAATTATAATCAATTAATTTTATACTTTCATAGTTTAAATCTATTATGACATTAATACAATTACAATATATTGTAGCGTTGGATTCCTTGAAACATTTTGCAAAAGCTGCTGCCCATTGCCATATCACACAGCCATCGCTCAGCATGCAGGTGCAAAAGCTGGAACAGGAACTGGGGATTCAGATTTTTATCCGGACCAATCCTGTTACTACAACAGAAACAGGACAAATAGTAATTGACCAGGCAAGGAAAATATTGGCGGAAGCGCACATGATGCAACAGCTTATTCAACAGGAAAAAAACATTGTGGCCGGCATCCTTAAAATAGGCATCATACCTACCCTGGCGCCGTATCTTTTGCCGCAATTCCTGCACGACTTTATTAAAAAATACCCCCACGTCCGTTTAAGCCTACATGAGCTTACTACGGAAAATATTGTCCGGCAGCTTAAGGACGGATCAATGGATGCAGGCATTATAGCTACACCCCTGAACATGGCCGAACTGAAAGAAGACATTTTATTCAATGAAGAATTTGTCGCTTATGTATCGCGCAAGGAAAAACTGTTCAATAAAAAATACCTCTTGCGCGACGATATTGATGTAAGCAGTATGTGGCTATTGGAGGAAGGGCATTGCCTTCGTAACCAGGTGATGAATCTTTGCGCCCTTCAAAAGAATGCTTCCATCGAAAAACATTTCGATTACGCCGCCGGCAGCCTTGAAACGCTCAAACATTTTGTAGATAAAAATGGCGGCATTACCCTGCTCCCCGAACTCGCTACTTATGATATGAATAATGCCAAAAAGAATATGTTACGGTATTTTAAAAGTCCGGCGCCTGCCCGCGAGATAAGCGTGGTTACTTTAAAAACTTTTACGAAAACAAGGCTTATCCATATCTTAAAACAAACCATTTTAGACAATCTTCCGGTACAACTGAAGCGGAAAAAGAATGTTGAGGTGATACCGATGTAGTGTATATCATTTGCTTCACACCGCTGCTGTTCCTTTTTAAAACTTGTGCTCGTATCATTTTTCTTTTCCAAATATTAATGTGAAAAGTTCCTGTTTGTATCCGCATCAATGACTGTAACCCTGCAGCTTTCCGCTTTACCTGTCAGAAAAAGCCTAAAGTGAAATATCCTCCAAATTCAGACCGCCACCACTCCCGGGCAGAGAAGCAAAAAAATTAAGCAATTTTATTTGCTTAGAATGCTTTTACCTCTTTGCTGACCAATACAGAAACCGACCGTCTTCTTTGAGGCTTTTTTGTATCTTGTCGCAACTTTTTTACATGAAACCACTCCAGACAATTACGATACTAATATACCTGTTGCTACCGGGCTTACATAACAAAGCAAATGCACAGGTGCAGCAAACCGAGGCCAGGATAGACAGCCTGATGCAGCATTATAAAATGGTGGGCCTTTCTGTAGCAGTCGTTAAGAAAGGGCGAATTATCTATACACATGCCTTTGGTGAAAAAAATATAGCAACCGGCACGCCGTTAACTGACAGCAATATGTTTCGGATTGCTTCCATTTCCAAATCTTTTTCTGCTACTGCCATTATGCAATTAGTGCAGGCAAAAAAGCTTTCGTTAGATGAGGATGTAAGTAAGCTGATAGGTTTTCGGGTACGCAACCCAAAGTTTCCTGGAAAAGTAATCACATTAAAAATGCTGATGTCGCACACTTCATCTTTAAATGACAGCCGCGGCTATTTTACTTACGATTCTATCAACCCGTCAAAAAGCGCCAATTGGGCTGAATGCTATAATGACTATGCGCCTGGTGCAGGTTATCAATATTGCAATTATAATTACAACATTATTGGTGGTATTATTGAGCGGGCTTCCGGCGAGCGATTTGATCATTATATCAAAACACATATCCTTGACCCTTTACATTTATATGCCGGCTACGAAGTTGCAGCCCTTGATTCATCAAGGTTTGCCACATTGTATGAATATGATTCTGCTACAAAAAAATATACTGCCGCAGATGATGCCTACCTGCAAAACACAAACATAATTGATCATTACAAAATGGGTATAAGCACACCGGTATTTTCTCCAACCGGTGGGATGAAAATATCGGCCCCCGACCTCGCGAAGTATATGACCATGCACATGAACTATGGTGAATATAAAGGAACGAAAATTATCAGCCGGAAAAGCGCACAAATAATGCAGCGAAAGGTTTCCGATGGCGACGGTGGTTATGGGCTTGCCATTGAAACTAAAGACGACCTGATCCCCGGCAAAACAATGAAAGGCCATACCGGCTCTGCTTATGGTTTATACAGCATCATGTTTTGGCAACCCAAAGAAAAATTTGGAATAGTAGCTATTACCAATGGCATGAACCTGGTAGTGGATGATGGCTACAACGAAGTCACTAAAGCGGTAGTAAACATTTTATACGAGGGACTTATTAAATAAATGACTCGTCCTGTTAAGCTATAAATTATAATCTCGGCTATTTGCCTGCCTGCCGGTAAGTTGGTTCGTTTAGTTACATTAGATGCATATAACTGTTTAAGGCCACATATGAGTGTCAGTAATCTTACACCACAAAAAGCTCATTTAACAAAACAACCTTTATTTAAAAAATGGAAATAAAAAATCGAAGCTGTAAAGCTTATTCAGTATTATTGCAAAGACTGTAAAGTTCATGCAGTATTATCACCCTAACCTGTAAAGTTTTTTCAGTATAAGACAAAAGTTTTTTCAGTATAATACATCCTGCTATGATTCGCTTCTTATTCGGTTCTTATTCGGTCGTTATTCGGTTGTTATTCGCTCCGAGGGATCGAATAACAACCGTAATACATCTGTTTGATTAACGTTAATGATTAAAAGAGAACAACGTGATGTTCAGTATAACCCTTTTCATTTTTAGGAAGATCAAAAATATTTCTTACGTTTCTGATTGGCTGTTCTGGTTTGCAAAATATATTAAGACTATTCATGAAGACAATTCTTCACTCTTAAAAACGTTTCTCTGTTTCAAATCAAAATTTCAGCTTGAAAATTTTCTATTTTACTTTTCATATAAAAGCACCGGGCCGCATCCAAAGCCTGTCTCGATTAATAAATTTCAAAAAGCATATCTCACGGCGCAGTATGGTAATTGCTGATGAACCAAATCCAGCAATTCATCCACCAGTTCTTTCTTAAAACCCCGTTTGTACCGCACATTCCTTCCGCCTGTCTGGCTGTATTTCACTTCCTGCACTTCGGGTTTCCAAAGCACCTCTTCTGCCTTCGGATGCCATCCCATATTCACTTCGTGAAGCTGTTCGTTGTGTGTTAGAAAAATGATTTCGGCTACCAATTGCTTTTTGGTTTTCTCATTCAATTTGTCATTCAGTTCATCAAAAAGAATCCGCCAGTCATCTTTCCAGCCTTCATAAAAAATAACCGGAGAAAAATTGACATTCACCTCATAGCCGGCATCAACAAACTCATTCATCACATCAATCCGGTCGCTGATTGGCGTAGTGCGCACATCCACCAGCTTACTGATCTGGTGCGGCATCAGGCTAAAACGAATTCGCGTTTTTAGTTGCGGATCATAGCTCAGCATTTCCCGGTTGACAAATTTGGTTGCAAAGGTCAGTTTCGCATTGGGTATCTCTTTAAAGAGGTTCATCAGGTCTTTTACATTATCGCAAATCGCTGCATCTGCACTGCAATCGCTGTTCTCCCCTATTTCATATACCCAATATTTAGGATCGGTATGATCAGGTGCGGGCAAAGGTCCTTGTCGGGCCGCATGCCTGCGGAGGTAATTGCAGATCTGCTCTATATTTACAAAAATAGAGATCGGATTGGCAAATCCCTTTCTTCGGGGAACGTAGCAATAGGAACAAGCCATCGTGCAGCCGTTAGATTCTGAAGGCGCCACCCAATGCGAACTTCTTGTATTGGCACGACAACTCAAGGACTTTTTAATGCCCAGCACGATGATGTGTTTCTTGTTGGATATCCAGTCTTCTACGGAGCCCTGGTTGCCATGAAGTTCCGGTATCTTCCAGTGTGAAGGCACTTCAATAAGCGTGGCATTCGTGTATTTCGCCAAAATGTCCTGCCCTCTTTTATAATTTCTTACTTCGGGTTCCAGGTAAATTTCATTCACCTTCAGAAGATCATCTATGGTTTTATTATTTAGCATTGTCGTGATGAACGATAATCCTTTTCGAGTTATAGAATTAGGAATTGAATGATACCTTAATTGTGCCAATTTTTCTGGACAAAAGATGATGAGGATTCAGCGAAGTTTTAATTTCATATTGGTCGAAGCCGGTACCAAACAGATCTATAAAGATTGCATTATAGAGTATAAAAAGGTTGCTCGCAATGAGCCTGATGTACAATCGGTTTACTGCATGATCATTTGCATATTCCCAAATGATGGCTCTCTTCCTATAAAGGCATCAACGTCTGTTTCTGCAACCATTATCACGCCAAGTGATGGAATCTTCATTTTCATTATTTTATTTCTTACCGATATTACATGTCCTTCGATAGAATATAAAGGATCATTAAATGATACCCGGTCGTTCTCAACAACATTCGAGGGGATTAATTTAATATCGGGGTAATTTTTTGAAAATTCCTTGATTGAATTAATTTCATTTTCAGAAACAATGGCTGCATGATTTTTCCAGTAGACCAGATTTATAATCTGATCGATGTGCTTTATTTGTTCGAGTTTATCTTCTGTAGTATTAACAAATATATACGATGTAAATAAAGGCACTAAAGACACTTTCTTTCTTCTCGAACCAGTTTCCTTACAATTTACCGGATAAAAGTTCTCAATTCTCTTTTTGGTTAATAAACTACTAACCTTTTTTTCGCATTCCTTTTTCGTATAGAAAATATACCAATTTTTCTGCATGATTAGACAGATATTTAATTTCCTCCTTAAAACCGGAGTAAATGATTAATACAAGTGCTTAAAATGGTGCTGGCTTTTTTGCAGAATAAAGTAAGTTATGTTTTCTTTAGAAACATGGACTGCAGCGCAGTACAAATTAAGTAGACTGGAAATTCTGTTAGGATTGGAATCAAATAATGAAGTCTTCTGTCGGAAGGTTTTTTCAAGGTTGGAATGAGAAAAATACTTAGTATTTTTTCGCTATTGCAAACATAAGGGCTATATCGATAGAATCCAAACCTTTTTTAAAAAAAGATATTACAATAACACCGTTCACTTTTTTTTAAAGTAGGCGATTTTGTATTCATTTTCATAAATCGTTCAGCTACAAAAGCATATAAGTAGTACAATCGCTCTTCCCTTATGTCAGTGCACAGTAAAAAACATTTCTCAGCAATTAGCTCCACAACGCTAGGCATTAACCGGAAAGATTTACTGGGATTATCTACGGTTGCGCATGGATAATACATCCATGGATAATATGTGGATAGTGCATGGCTAGTGTATGAATAATGTATGGATCATGTATGTAGAGTGTCACGATAATGTATATACAGTGGACGGGTTAAATATAAGGTTAGGGCGGGCAAGAAAGCGATTATTGTGGAGTCGGAATGAACCGTTACATTTTACGATCGTTCAGGCCGCGGAAGAAAGCGTCCCGACCCCGTTACAACGGCTTTCAGCTTCTCAACCAGCAGCATCGTTGCAGGACAGTATTCAATATTCTGTTTGTGAATGTATAAATAATCCGTAGCCGGCCTTTTGTGAAAATGAGGAAAATCAGCGCAATCGGCAGGACGGACTTCATAAATAGAACACATGTTCGTACTCAAATCGAGGAACTGGCAGGGTTGTGATTTATTCATCCAGTCGTTGTTCCTTTTGTCCCTGTATAGCCATTTTTCTTTAAAATCTTTTGCCTTCATACCGAGATGCGCGGAAATTCTTGTAATATCCGCTCTCGTATATGTCGGGCTCATTACCTTACAGCAATTGGCACAATGAAGGCATCCAATCGCTGACCACACCTCTTTCTCTGTTTTGTCTAACTGTTCATGCAGGTTTTGTGGAGGATTTTTTTCAAGACGACTGATAAAATGGCGGAAAGATTTACGGTTGACATGAAATTTCTTTTTTAATTCTTTTAAGTCGATGGATTCCATGGGGAGAAAAATGAAAGGGAAGAATTGTTTTTAAAAAATAAAAGTAGCGTTTATTTTATTAGAAATTCCTGATCGTCGAATTAAATGGTTGGTGAAGACACCAACCAGGGCTGCAGCGTTTATTTTCTTACAAATCCCCTTCGTGTACCTTCGATCCTTTGTGTCTTCGTGCGCGACTGCTTTTTTCACATGAAGACACCAAGTGCACAAAGTTTGCACAAACAGTCTTTTTACGACGCTTATTTATTTTAATTTCACGCTGATTTTTGTCGGCCGCGCAAGCATGGCGAATAATGATACCAGTAAAACAACAAATAACCGTTATTCTTAAATTAAAATCTGATGTGGGAACCGTATAAAAAAGGATTTAAAGCGTATCTGCAACTGGAGAAATCATTATCCGAAAATTCCGTAGAAGCTTATGTTCATGATATTGAAAAGTTTACCCAATTCCTTTCCGCAAAAAATATTGAAAAGAATCCGAAGGAAATTGAATTGAAGGATATGGAAGACTTCTTAAAATGGATCCATCAATTGGGAATGACACCGGCTTCGCAGGCGAGGATCGTTTCAGGATTGAGAGGCTTTTATAAATTTTGTCTGCAGGAACAAATTTCGCAAACGGATCCAACGACTTTATTAGAAGCGCCTAAACTGGGCAAACATCTTCCTGATACATTAAGTTATGATGAAATTGAAAAGATTATTTCTAAAATAGATTTAAGTACCCCGGAAGGTGGCAGAAATAAAGCAATCATTGAAACGCTCTACAGTTGCGGCCTTCGCGTATCTGAACTGGTAAATTTAAAACTTTCGTGCCTTTATTTTCCGGAAGGATACATTCGTATAACCGGAAAAGGTGATAAAGAACGCCTGGTTCCGATCGGCGAATCTGCCATAAAATATATTAATCTTTATTGCGAGAGTATTCGTGTGCACGTACCCGTTATACCCGGGCATGAAGACGTCGTTTTTCTAAACCGAAGGGGAAGGAAACTGTCACGGGTGATGGTTTTTATGATCATTAAAGAGGCAGCAAAAAATGCATCAATTATCAAAAATATTTCTCCTCATACTTTCCGCCATTCTTTCGCCACCCACCTCGTGGAAGGCGGCGCAGACCTGCGTGCTGTACAGGAAATGCTCGGCCATGAAAGCATCACTACCACAGAAATTTATACCCATCTGAACCGGGAATATTTAAGAGATACCTTGCAGCAGTTTCATCCGGCGTTTCAGAAATAAGGTGAAAATGTGAAAACCGGAAATACATCTGCTAAGACACTTGAATTAAGCGTATTAAAAGTCAAAAGATTTCTAATAATCCTGTTTGCGCATCTTCAGAAAAAGCGCGAATATTCTCCTTGTGTTTTATCAAAAGGCTTCCAATGTAACTGTTACTTTGATTTCCGGTTCTCAACAAAATTATTTTTAGAGGATAGCCTTTTAAATTCAAAAGATTATTAAAATCATCATCGTTGGTTACAATGATTAAATTATTCCTCAATGCGTAATTCCATATGTCTTTATCGGAGGCAGGGATTTTTAATCCGATGTGGTCAACATGTGAACAATCATCGAAATGAATTTTCAATTTTACAGATAACCGCCATGAAACATTCGCGTCTAATAACCATTTCATTACGCAGCAATAATTTTCATTGATTCTCTGTTGGCTGCGAACATCAGAGCTGTGCGGATATGCTCTTCGGTCAATAAAGGATAGTCTTCTAATATCTCCGTATGTGTCATTCCTGAAGCAAGCCGTTGCAATATGTCAGAAATTGCGATCCTTGTACCTTTAATGCAAGGTTTCCCAAAACGAATGTCCGGATCTATAGATATAAAAGATGAGAGCTTCTTCATTTGCATAAAGATAAACTTTTTATTTGCATATGGTAATTTACATATTCCTCCTGTACTGCCCTCCCACTTCATAAAGTGCATGAGTGATCTGTCCGAGTGAACAATATTTTACCGTCTCCATTAATTCAGCAAACAAATTTCCGTTGTTTACAGCTACCTCCTGCAAACGTTTCAGCATTTCAGCGCTTTTTGATTTATGAAGCTCTTTGAACGCCTCCACATTTTTTATCTGGCGGTCTTTTTCTTCTTTGGTACTCCTGATCACTTCAGCAGGAAGTATGGTTGGCGAACCTTCTTTATTTAAAAAAGTATTGACGCCAACAATTGGAAGTTCTCCGTTTGTTTTTAAAGATTCATAATACAAACTTTCTTCCTGGATCTTATTTCGCTGATACATTCTCTCCATTGCGCCAAGTACGCCGCCTCTTTCAGAAATCCGGTTGAATTCTGCCATCACAGCTTCTTCTACCAAATCAGTTAATTCTTCAATTAAAAAACTTCCCTGGTTCGGATTTTCATTTTTTGCAGTTCCCAATTCGCGGTTAATAATTAATTGAATCGCCATCGCCCGGCGCACACTTTCTTCTGTTGGTGTGGTGATCGCTTCATCATAAGCGTTTGTGTGAAGGCTGTTGCAATTATCATAAATAGCGTATAATGCCTGCAGTGTTGTACGAATATCATTGAAGTCAATTTCCTGAGCATGCAAACTTCTTCCACTCGTTTGAATATGATATTTCAGCATTTGCGAACGGGAATTTGCATGATATTTATACTTCATTGCCTTTGCCCAAATTCTTCTTGCTACCCTTCCGATCACGGAATACTCTGCATCCATTCCATTGCTAAAAAAGAAAGAAAGATTGTGGGCAAAATCATCAATCTTCATTCCGCGGCTCATGTAATATTCTACGTAAGTAAAACCATTTGCCAAAGTGAATGCAAGCTGTGTGATAGGATTGGCGCCCGCTTCAGCGATATGATAACCACTTATGGATACTGAATAAAAATTGCGCACATTGTTTTGAATAAAATATTCCTGCACATCGCCCATCAGTTTTAAGGCAAATTCTGTTGAAAAAATACAGGTGTTTTGCGCCTGGTCTTCTTTTAAAATATCAGCCTGAACCGTTCCACGAACAGAAGACAAAGTCTTTACTTTGATCTCTTCATAAATTTCTTTCTCCAATACATCTTCGCCGCTCAAACCTAACAAGCGCAAGCCAAGTCCGTCATTTCCTTTTGGCAAATGGCCGGTCATTTTTCCTTTTTCCGGATACACCGGTTCATCGTTGACGCCGATATATTTTGGAAGATCTGCAAGGTTATATTTTGACTCAATAATTTCGTTGACGCGCTCCCGTAAGTTACTTTCAATAATATATTTTTCGCACTGCTGATCAATGGCTGCATTTAAAAAGAAAGCAAGCAACATCGGCGCCGGCCCGTTGATCGTCATGCTTACGGAAGTTTTTGGATCACACAAATCAAAACCACTGTACAGCTTTTTTGCATCGTCAACGGTTGCAATGCTCACACCACTGTTGCCAACTTTTCCATAAATATCTGGCCGTGTGGCAGGATCTTCACCATAAAGTGTAACACTGTCAAAGGCGGTACTGAGCCGCTTTGCAGGCTGACCAACGCTTACATAATGAAATCTTCTGTTCGTTCTTTCAGGGCCACCTTCGCCTGCAAACATTCTTGTCGGATCTTCTTCTGCACGCTTCAAAGGAAATACGCCTGCCGTGTAAGGAAACTTTCCGGGAAAATTTTCCTGCAATTGCCACAACAAAACATCGCCCCAATCCTTAAATTTTGGAACCGCAATCTTTGGGATTTTTGTATGGGAAAGCGACTCAATAAACAAAGGTTGTTTGATCACTTTTCCACGCACATTGTATTCAAAAAAATCTTTTTGATAAAGTGATTTCGTTGCTTCCCATTCGTCTAATAATTTTTTTGATGAAGCAGATAATTCTTTCGCGATCTGCGATTTTCTTTCTTCCAATTGCTGAATAAGAATTGTATTTTTTTCTTCGTTTGCCGGAAAATTATTTTTAAAATCTTGAATGGTTCCATTTACTTGATAAAGCTGTGTTGCAATAGCAGCTTGCTCTTCAGCCATTTTATTATAATGTTCAATCTCTTCCGCAATTTCTGCAAGATAGCGAACGCGCTTGGGTGGAATGATCGAATGACTATAGCTTTCACTTCTTACCGGCGCTTCATATTTTTTCCAATCGCTTCCCGTTTTCTTGTTTACTTCATCAATGATTTTATTGAACAATTGATTGCAGCCGGGATCATTAAAAGTAGATGCAACTGTTCCGATCACCGGAAGTTCTTCATCTTTTGCAGTCCACAAATTATGGTTGCGTTTGTATTGTTTTTTTACGTCGTGTAATGCATCCAAAGCACCTGCTTTATCAAATTTGTTGATGCAAACAATATCTGCATAATCAAGCATATTGATCTTCTCAAGCTGAGACGCAGCGCCATATTCAGGAGTCATTACATACATGCTCACATCGCAGAAATCAAGAATGGAAGCATCACTTTGGCCGACACCCGCACTTTCTAAAATGATAAAATCATAACCAGCTACTTTGCAAACATCAATCGCTTCCTGAACATAATTGCTTAATGCTTTATCATTTTCCCTTGTTGCAAGAGAACGCATATAGGTTCTTGGATTGTGAATCGAATTCATCCGGATACGATCGCCTAATAAAGCGCCACCGGTTTTTTTCCTGGAAGGATCTACAGAAATAACGGCAATCGTTTTGTCAGGAAAGTTTTTTAAAAAACGACGAACTATTTCATCAGTGACGGAGGACTTTCCAGCACCACCGGTCCCGGTAATTCCCAGCACTGGCCCGGCTTTCTGTTGTTCATTTTCTTTTTCCAAAACTTTTATTCCCTCACCTTTTTCTGCATCTGTGATAGAAGTGGCTACCAGTTTTACATCCTTCCATTCATCCAGCACAAATTTTCCGTTGTGCCCATTACCGTTTAGTTTTTCAGGCAATTTCCCATCTTCATGATTTTCTGCCTTTTGCACTACTTGTTCAATCATCCCTTCCAGGCCTAATTTTCTTCCATCATCAGGAGAATAAATTTTGGTAATTCCATAAGCCTCAAGTTCTGCAATTTCAGAAGGCAAAATCGTTCCACCACCACCACCAAAAATTTTGATATGCTCATATCCATTTTGATCCAACAGATCTTTCATGTATTTGAAAAACTCGATGTGGCCGCCCTGGTAACTTGTTATGGCGATTGCATCCGCATCTTCTTCAATCGCACATTCTACAATTTCATGTACACTGCGATTGTGTCCAAGATGAATGATTTCTGCGCCTTTGCTTTGCATAATCCGGCGCATGATATTAATGGCAGCATCATGGCCATCAAACAATGAAGCAGCAGTTACGATTCTTACTTTATGATTTTTTTTGTCTGGCATAATTTGATTTTATTCAACAAATGGGATTTATGAATCCGGTTTGTAAAATTACAACTAAAGAAAGGGAAAATAAATTAAGTGAATTCTAATTGTGAAGGAACTTGAATCAAAGTTTTAAAGATGTTAAAACAGTCAAATTTGCTATAAAAAAATTGCAGTAAACGAAGAAATAACGCAGTTTATACTTGATGTAATTGATCCTTTGATCTTCCTCAACTCATTTTAAAAGTTAGCTTTGCAAATTCTTCAACGCTCAATGTTTCTGCTCTACGATCAAAAAATTTATCTTCCAATTCTTCTTTTGGAATTAAACTTTTTACACCATTGCGCAAAGTCTTCCTCCGTTGATTGAATGCCGTTTTCACCAAAACCCAAAAAGCCCTTTCACTTTTTACGGGCAAAAAGCTTTCACGTCTTGTCAACCGGATTACACCGCTTTGCACTTTTGGCGGTGGATTGAAAGATTCGTTTCCAACTGAAAATAAATATTCAACATTATAATAGTATTGCAAAAGAACACTTAAAACACCGTAGATTTTACTGCCTTCTTTTGCTGCAGCCCGCTCTGCCACCTCCTTTTGGAACATACCGATTATAACAGGAACAAACTCTTTCCATTCAAGAATTTTAAATAATATCTGGGTAGAAATGTTGTAAGGAAAATTTCCGATCACCGTAAAAGGTTCATCAAAGGGGCGGCCTATTTCTAAAAAACTTTTATGGATCAGGTCAGTTTTGAAAGAAGGAAATTGCTTGAGAAGGTAAGCTACTTTTTCTTCATCAAGTTCGACAGCCTTAAAATGAATGTTTGGAATCTTTATTAAATGTTTTGTGAGCGCACCACCACCAGGACCAACTTCCAGCAAATTTTTAAACGGATGTTGCATCAAAGCAGCAAGGATCTTTTCAACTACTTTTTCATCCTTTAAAAAATGCTGACCGAGAGATTTTTTAAGCGTATACATGGTTGCAAATTACGTGCATTAGTTAATTGCTTTTACTCATAAATTACTTTATTGGCAGAATAAGATTCTGAAATATTAATTCGTTTACTGTAATTTTCCCATTCTCAAATTTACACATTGATTCATTCTACAAAAGGCATTGTTTTAAGAACTGTTAAATATGGCGAAACCAGCGTCATCGCTTCAATATTTACGGAATTATTCGGCGTTCAATCTTACATGGTACATGGCGTGCGCACTTCCGGAAAAGCTTCGAAAGCTCATTTTTTTCAGCCCGCTTCAATTTTGGAATTGCAAGTGTATCATAATGATTTAAAAAATCTGCAGCGAATAAAAGATTTGAAATGGAGTGTTCTGTATAAAAATATTTTTAGTGACATTACTAAAAATTCAGTTGCGCTTTTTATGGTGGAGTTGTTGCAAAAAAATCTGAAACAACCAGAAACCAACGAAGATCTTTTTGAATTTTGTGAAGATGCATTTTTGAATTTAGATATGGCTGATGCCGCCGTTGCTGCTAACTTTCCAATTTATTTTTCAATTCAGCTTGCGCAAATTCTCGGGTTCAGATTGCTGGATAATTATTCAAAAGAAAGAAACATTTTTAATTTAACCGAAGGAAGCTTCACTGATGAAAAATCTGTAACTGATAATCAATTGAATGTTGAAGTTAGTTTTTATATTTCTGAACTACTTAAAGCAATTCATCCGCACGATTTAAAAGAAATAAAAATGAATAGAAATACCAGGATGACCATTTTAAAAAATCTTGAACGATACTATTCATGGCATGTACCGGAATTCGGAACGATGAGAACATTGAATGTTTTGACAGAGATTTTGCGTTGATTAAAATTTCGTTTATACTTTGCCGTTATATTCATCTTCCGTAATTGAAAAATACAAAATTGTATTATTTGTTTGCCGGCTGTTGATGGTTCAAATCAACGGGTTAACTCTCGATTCCGGAATAATTCTTTCCCGTTCTGTATTTTCAATAAGAACAACTCCTGGTTTTTTCCCTTTATCAAAACTTCCAAATTCATTCTCCATTTGCAGGGCTTTTGCCCCATTGATCGTGGCCCATTTTAATAAAGTTTCTGTTTTTATTTCAGGAAATTTTTTAGCAATCGTTTTTATCTCCGCGAGAATATCTAACTGATGATTCGAGGCAAGGCTATCAGTTCCCAAAACAATATTGCAATTATTGTTTAGAAACAACCGAACAGGTGGCAATGCATTTTCAATGTATAAGTTAGCATTTGGACAAAGACAAAATGAAATTAACTGATCTTCATTTTTATGTTGATTTATAAAATCCAAATCAGCTTGTTTGGTAAAAGTATTATGAACTAAAATCACTGATTTTGCGGGTGAAAGATTTTTAAAATAACTTTCGACACTTCCCATTTTCTTTGGTTTGAAAAATGAGTTATCAATGCTCATCTTTTCAAACATTCTTACAAAATCTCCTTTTCCTTCATTAAAAAACAAATCTTCATCTGCGGTTTCCTGGTTATGAATGGTTACTGTTTTGCCTGTAAAAAGCGGCGTTATCTTTTTCCATAACATTTCAGACACCGAATAAGGAGCATGAGGTACAATGGCTGCCATCAAGTTATTTTTACGAAATTTTTCGAAAGCAATTTCCCTTTTTTCAAAACGTGCATCAGCAATTTCCGGAAGCCAACCGCTTATTTCAATGAAATTGTAATAGCGGACATTTCGTTTTATTTTTTGCGAAACAGTAGTTGAATAGTTACAGATATCACCAACAGCCACAATTCCATTTTGCAACATTTCTTCTTCCCCTTTTTCAATTGCATTCAGGATTTCTTCTTCTGCAAAATATCTTTCAGAAACTACTTTAAATACAAAATCAACCAATCCTGTTTTTTCAGGAATCACATTTTTCAGATGTGAAAGTTCAAGATGGCAATGCGCATTCACCAATCCCGGACAAAGAATTCCTTTGTAAGTTTCAATTTCTTCTCCTGCATCTTTTTCATCAATAATATCAATTATTTCCCCTGTAAAATCTGTAATCAATATTTTTTCATTGGTTAACAGTTTTTCACCGGTAAATAAATAATCAGCTTTCCATTTTCTATAACGCATCTAAAAAAGGATTAGTTTAATTTTGCACGATTATCAAAGATAAGGGGTATATTTTCTACATAAACTGTTACACAATTTACCCATTACACACTTTAAAAGACTTTTGAAGAAATATGATGCTTGAAAAACTGGAAGCCATAAAAGCAAGATTCGAAGAATTGGGAATTGCGTTATCTAACCCTGAAATTGTTGCCGATAATAAAAAATATAAGCAATTAAGCAAGGAATACCGCAGCCTTGAGAAAATCGTAATTGTACGTAATCAATACGCAAAATTACTTGATGACATTGAATTTAATAAAGAGGTGCTGAATAGTGATGATGAAGAAATGCGTGAAATGGCGAAGGAAGAATTGCCTCAGTTGCAGGAAGAAAAAGAGAAGCTGGAGAAGCAAATCCGAAACATCCTCATTCCTAAAGATCCACAGGATGAAAAGAATGCGATCCTTGAAATAAGAGCCGGCACCGGTGGAGACGAAGCTTCTTTATTTGCAGGAAATCTCATGAGAATGTACCTGAAATTTTGTGAATCGAAGGGCTGGAAAACGTCGCTGTTGAGTGAGAATGAAGGAACAGTCGGTGGCTACAAAGAAGTACAAATTGAAGTAACAGGTGATGATGTTTATGGAACTTTAAAATTTGAGAGCGGTGTTCATCGCGTCCAGCGTGTGCCGGATACAGAAGCGAGCGGACGTGTTCATACAAGCGCGGCAACGGTGGCGGTAATGCCTGAAGCCGAAGAAGTTGATGTAGAGGTAAGAGACAGTGATGTGAAAATGGAAACTGCCAGAAGTGGAGGTGCCGGTGGACAGAATGTCAATAAAGTGGAAACAAAGGTAATGTTGACACATATTCCAACCGGATTGGTAATTGTGTGTCAGACGGAAAGAAGTCAATTAGGCAACCGTGAAAAAGCCATGCAGATGTTGCGCACGAAATTATACGAAGAAGAAGTACGTAAGCAGGAGGAGGAAATTTCCCGTCACAGAAAAAGTTTGGTGAGCACAGGCGACCGTTCGGCAAAAATAAGAACGTATAATTACCCACAAGGCAGAGTGACAGACCATCGCATTGGCCTGACTGTATATAATTTAGAAAATGTTTTGAACGGTGAATTACAGGAGTTTATCGATGCGCTTCAATTTGCAGAAAATTCAGAAAAACTTGGTAATCAGTAAATAATTTCCATTTGTATCGCTTTTCCCGTCAGAAAAATGTCATTTTGCCGTTATTTCGTAGATTTTTTAAAAATATTCTTTTCTCTTAATTTTTTCTTAACAAAAGACGCTTTACTTTTGGCATGGGATTTGAAAAATAATAATCAACAACATTAAATTTCAATTTTCTCATAAGCAGTTAGTTTTGGTAAACGGCCCCTGTTTCTACAGGGGCCTTCTTTTTGCCTTAAACGGAAGGAAATAATTTTTTGTTAAGCCCTCTGATATCTTTGATAAAATATAAAGTTTAAAGTTGCAACAGATTTACCTTCGTGTATTAAAGCGCAACAATTGAGGTCATGTATCTTTTGAAATAAAAATATGAGCGACAATAATACTGCACAAATTTTTCAAACTGATAAGCCAACAAGGTGGAAAAGATTTAAGTGGACGGGTCGTGTGATTTTAATGGTGAGCCTTTTCTTTATTGTGGTACTTGCGATTGCATTGTACAGCGGATCTTTGCCTAACGTTCCAAACATGCAAGCAAAAGCGCGCGAATATCAAACCACTCTTGATCCCTCGAATCCCCTTATTTTAAAAAATCATCAGAACTCCAAATATAAAGGCTTCAAAGATTTTTTAATCAATAAATTAAAATCCGATTCTTTAAAGAAAATAAAGAATGGTGGCGTTTCAAAGGCGAGTTCACTTTCGCTGATTCGCGCTGCTTTTTATACGCCCTGGAACGCGCGGGTGGCGCTACCAGATCTTGAAAAAAATGCCGATAAAATCAACACGATTCTTCCTGAATGGTTTTTTATTGATACCGTTACCCATAAGTTGCAAACAAGAATTGACACTGCCGGCCTTGCTTTAATGCAGCAAAAAAAATTGCGCATTCTGCCGATTGTTTCCAATTTTAATTCTTCAAGAAGTGATTTTGATGGAAAATTATTACACTACATTTTAAAGGATACAATCGCAAGAAATAATTTTATAAAACAGATTTCAGATACACTTTCTTATTATCACCTTGCTGGTATTAATGTCGACTTTGAAGAATTGACTGAAAAAACAAATGAACCACTCACCGGGTTTCAAAAAAAATTATATGAAACGCTTCATGCAAAAGGGTTCCTGGTAACGCAGGATGTAGAGCCAAAGAATACCGATTATGATTATTCGAAATTGTCCGACTACAATGATTACATTGTTCTGATGGCTTATGACGAGTATAATGGATCCTCTGGTCCGGGGCCAATAAGCGGGCAGAAATGGATAGAAGATGCCGTGTCGTGGACTTCTGACAGAATTGATCCTTCTAAAATAATTCTTGGTGTTGCAGGATTTGGTTATAGTTGGTCTGACGGCAAAATTGATCCCTTGCCGCTCACTTACAATGAAGCGATTAATAAAGCGCAAAGTATCAATGCAAAAATTATTTATGACGATGACACTTATAATCTTCATTTTAATTATGTGACCCAAAGTTCAACCGATACTACCGATATTACCAATCATGAAGTTTGGTTTACAGATGCCGCAACCTTGTTTAATATTCTAAGATTCAGCGATGAATTTCCTACTGCGGGAACAGTCCTATGGCGTCTCGGCAGTGAAGATGAGCGTATTTGGAAATATTATAGCCGGAGCTTGAGCAATGCATCTTTACAAAAAAATCCTTTCAACTTTGATTCTCTTGCTACTATTCCTGTTATTCAAAATAGTGTTGGTTTCCAGGGCGAAGGTGAAGTGCTGGATATTTTATATACACCTCAACCAGGAAAAATCAGTTTTGAAATTGATACTTCTGAGCAGCTGATTGCCGAACAAAACTATTTACAACTTCCGTCCGGTTATGTGATTCGGAAATTTGCAGAAGACACAACTGTTGGTAAAGGACACAAACTCATTCTAACCTTTGACGATGGGCCAAGTGCAGAATGGACACCAAAAATCCTGGACATTCTGGAGAGGGAAAAAGTGCCGGCAACTTTTTTTGTAATTGGTATCAATGCCGAACAAAATATTCCAATTTTACGAAGAGAATACCGGGACGGTTTTGAAATCGGCAATCACACTTTCACCCATCATAATATTGCAGAGATGAGCGTGACGCGGGCTGCTCTTGAAATGAAACTTACGCGCCTGCTCATTGAAAGTGTTACCGGTCATTCTACCATTTTATTCAGAGCGCCATATAATGCCGACTCTGAACCACAGACCTACGACGAACTGGCTCCGATAGAACGAAGCCGCCGGGAAAATTATTTGACAATCAATGAAAGCATTGATCCAAATGATTGGGCAACAGGAGTAAGCGCCGATAGTATTTTTGAAAGAGTAGTGAGACAGGAAGCTTCTACCAATGCAAGCATTATTTTATTGCATGATGCAGGTGGTGATACACGGCAGGCTACTGTTGAAGCGCTTCCACGCATCATCGATTATTTTAAAAAGAGGGGATATGTTTTTACGACTGTTGCCGACCTGATGGGCAAAACGAGAGACGAAGTGATGCCAAGAGTGGCGGATTCCCGCGACCGCTGGACGCGGAAATTTAATTTCGCTTTGGCAGAAACACTTTATTGGAGCGGGCAGATTTTGTTTACATTGTTTATCATCGGCATTTTGTTATCGGTTTTCCGTATGATAGCAATGGCAGTTTTAGCCAGTATTCAAAAAAGAAAAGAACAAAGTGAAAATAAAGCCACTTTTCCCGCATTTCTTTTAGGCCCTCAAAATAAACTTCCGTTGGTAAGTATTGTGGTACCTGCCTATAATGAAGAATTAAATTCTGTTAGAACGATAAATAGTTTGCTGGGCCAGGATTATCCTGAATTAGAAATAATTTTTGTGGATGATGGAAGCAGGGACGAGACATATTTGAAAGTACATGAAACATTCAAAGACAATCCGAAAGTTTTCGTTTACACAAAAATAAATGGCGGAAAGGCATCGGCATTAAATTTTGGAATTCAAAAATCGCATGCCGATTATGTTGTTTGTATCGATGCAGATACTCAATTAAAATTTGATGCCGTTTCTTTATTAATGAAAAAATTTGATGAAGAAAATGTAGCTGCAGTTGCAGGAAATGTGAAAGTAGGAAATGAAGTAAATATGATCACACGTTGGCAAAGTATCGAGTACATCACCTCGCAAAACTTTGATCGCCGCGCATTTGATCTTTTAAACTGCATAACTGTAATACCTGGCGCGATTGGAGCTTTCCGGAAAGATGCGATATTGATAGCAGGCGGATTTACCACCGATACATTGGCAGAAGATTGCGATCTTACTATGCGACTATTAAGAAACGGATATATCGTCAGAAATTGCACTGCAGCTATTTCTTATACGGAAGCGCCGGAAACTTTCAAGCAGTTTTTGAAACAAAGATTCCGCTGGAGCTTTGGTGTGATGCAATGTTTCTGGAAACACCGTGATACGCTCTTCAATAAAAAATATAAAAATTTCGGAATGATTGCCATGCCGAACATCCTTATTTTTCAAATCCTTTTACCGATTCTTGCGCCACTCGCTGATATTATTTTAGTGCTTAGTTTGCTTGCCGCTTCTTTTGGAATTGTAGTAGCAAGTATTCCGCATATTATCCTTTATTATTTCATTTTTACTTTGGTCGATATTGCAGGAGCGGCACTGGCATTTGCTTACGAAAAAGAAAACCATTTAAAACTAATTTGGATGTTGCCCCAAAGATTGATTTATCGGCAGATGATGTATTATATTCTCATCAAATCTTTTAATAAAGCCATTAAGGGTGAACTGCAAGGCTGGGGCGCATTGAAGAGAACGGGAAGGGTAAAAGAAGTAACGGTAAATGCTTAATGTATGGCCAGGGCTTTCTTCTTTGACGGTCTAAATTCATGTTCACTCTGGCTAATGTTCAATCCTTATTCTTCAGTAAAGAAACAAATAACACGAATTTTTAATTGCTAAAAAAATAGTTCAATAAACAACCGTTAAAGAATAAGGAGGCAAGGAAATATTTTTTGATCCGGTTATTTTTCTCGTAACGGGAGGAAGAACTTTAGATGCATAACTATTAAATCCATTATCAAGCCACTGATACTGCTGCTTTGAATATTGAATTAAATGTGTAAAATGCAATGAAGTGATTTGTTTTGAAATTGTATTTTCTACTTCAACATCTATATTCCAGGTTCGATGCTGATCTTTATTAATAAGCATTACTGACCATTTGCCATCAGAGTTTAGAACAGGATATGCAGTAATAAGAAGGTCTTTCTTTCTTTTGTAGCTATTGCAGATGACAGGATATATTTCTAAAACAGAATCGGAAGGCTGCAACCAGTTCTGGGTGATCATTTTTGTTCCATAATAAGCCGCTGTTTTATATTTTATTTGACCATCTTCTCCGAGGCCGAATAAAATATTATTACCATAACCGGCGCATTTATAAGATTGCTGCAAAATAGCCGGTTCATACCCATAAAGAAAACTTTTATTTCCCCCTGATTCTAAAAATTTCCCCAAAATATCTGCGTACATTAATGAGCCTTCTATTTCCACTTCGTGCTTTCCTTCATACGCGGAATAACCATATTCAGTCAGATACTTTGGCGTATTGGGAGGCAGAATATTTTTAAAGTTGTTCAAAGCAATGGAAAGCATTTCGGGAGCTTTTTTGAGCTGAGGCGCTGTTGGCGCACATAAATTATCAAACGGATACCACTCGAAGCTGAAAAAATTAAACAAATGAATGGCATCGTGTTTTTTTAAGTAATTTAAAAAAAGACGCGTCCAGTCTGATTCTGAGAAAGCAGAACTATCATCGGGAGTAAATGAAATGGCAGCAAATCCGGGACCGCCCATTCTCATTGAAGAATCGAAATCTTTTATCTTAGTTCCTAAACGATAATAAAGCGCAGCATAATCTTCAGGCGAAACCAACTGACCTTCTGGTTCCTCTCCCATTTCCAGTTCATTCACCGGGTAATGTTTCGCTTTTAAATATTTGAGCATTGCCATCACATTGTCAGGAGTATCGTATAAAAGTGCTGCCGGCATTAGAACCGGTTGATTTGAGGTAAGCCCACTTGCAAAAAAAAGATCTATTCCTGCCTGCTCTATGTTTGGATCTAAATCTTTTGATGTGTGCCACGGATCGGTAGAAGAAACATAAACAACACTTTGATCATGGTCGGCTGAATGATCAATGAAATCGGTAAATTTTCCGTTATCGTCTAAAAAACCAATGCTGATTTCTTTGATCGCAAAGCCGAGTTTATCCCTGATATCATTAGATTTTTCTGCTGAAGTATAAGAACTCTCGCTCATTGAAATTCTTATAAAACGAACGCGCAATTCTTTTCCTGTCACCTTGAATATTTTATTTTCTCCATAAATATTTTCGAAAGAATCTTTTGAAAAGGGCTTCCAGATATCGGGCTGAAAAGGATCAAAATAACCAGGATCTACATCATGAGCATAATCTACTTTAAATGCCAGGGCATAGGGATTGCCCCATCTGATTCGAATCGCATTTACCATACGTTTTTTACCCAGGTCAATGATTACCCATTGTGGGTGAAGATGGTTCGATTCTCTTGTAAAATGTTCGTCAAGATATGGGTTACTTTTCCAAAAGGTAGCTGTATCGCCGTCATCTATTCTTGAATAACCGTCATTATTTGCCTGGTCAAATGTGTTGCCTCTTCGCGGCAACCGATAACCATTCGAAACTTCAATTGGCTCTTTATTAACTGTATCAGAAATCCAATACCCCTGTTGTTTATTTCCCTCACTCCACGCTCCTTCAGGATTCCAGTGCCAAACTTCATCTGCCAATTCTGTTCTAAGTCGATAGCTCACAGGCTTTAGGCCAACCGTTTTCATTGCCTGAACACTTTGAGGATTAAGAGTTTTTTGGATTCCGCCTTTTAATTGGCCATCAAAATCTCCACCGACCGTTTTTGAAGGAATAAAAGAATTAGCCGGATCACCCGGCGTATAAAGAATGCGAATTTTGTTTCTGCTGTTCTGCGCTGTTAGAGGCAAATAAAAACAAAGTACAATTAGAACAAATGGAATTTTTATCAAAGAAGATTTGAATGGTAACAGTTTTTCATTTTTCATGTCTGGAAAAAATATTCAATTCTGATTTTTCATCTTATGGTTTGAAAATTTCACAGCCATGCGATGCAGAAAATCGTTTTGCACAAAACTATGGTAACAAATCTTTTTCTTCACCAAAGAAAACATTCTTAACAACTATCTCAAAAGAAAAGATTTATTTTTCAACTTTCGTTGCATTTTTAATTTAATAAAAAATAAGTGGAAGATTCACAGGAGTATTTTATGAAACAAGCCCTGAAAGAAGCCTACAGGGCATTTGATGCAGATGAAGTACCAATCGGGGCGGTGGTTGTATTGAATGAAAAAATAATTGCCCGTGGTTTCAACCAGGTAGAAACTTTGAATGATTCTACCGCACATGCTGAAATCATCGCGCTTACTTCTGCGTTTAATTTTTTAGGTTCAAAATATTTGCCGGATGCGACAATTTATGTGACGATCGAACCTTGTACCATGTGCTGTGGCGCTTTATATTGGAGCAAAATTGGTAAGTTAGTATACGGTGCTTCTGATCCAAAACACGGCGGACTTTCATTACATTCAGAAAAAAATAAAAATCTTTTACATCCAAAAACCGAAATTACAAAAGATGTTTTAGCGGATGAATGCGGCATGTTGCTGACAGATTTTTTCAGGAAAAGAAGATGATTACAGGGCATAGAATTTGTGCAAAGATTTGCGATTTCGTTTTCGCGAAAAGGAAATAAAAGTTTCTGTTCATGTTTTTGTAGCAGATACTCAGTAAATTTGAAATTATCGATTGATTATTCACTTTTAAAAATTAAATATTATGGCATTTACACTTCCCCCACTTCCTTATGACTATGATGCGTTGGAACCTCACATTGACAAGCTAACCATGGAAATACATCACGATAAGCACCACCAGGCTTATGTTGATAATCTGAATAAAGCGATCGCCGGTACGGAAAATGAAAATAAATCGCTGGAAGAATTGGTAAAAAATGCAGGAACATATTCTGCTGCTGTACGCAATAACGCCGGCGGCAATTGGAACCACACTTTCTTTTGGCAAATAATGTCTCCGGACGGTGGCGGTAAACCTGAAGGTAAATTGGCGCAAGCTATTGATGAAACTTTCGGTTCTTTGGATGCAATGAAAGAAAAATTCAATGCGGCAGGTGCTGGAAGATTTGGAAGTGGATGGGCATGGCTTGGCGTTGCTGATGGTAAACTTACTATTTGTTCTACACCAAATCAGGACAATCCTTTAATGGACGTGGCAGAATGCAAATGCACGCCGGTTTTAGGCTGCGATGTTTGGGAACACGCTTATTATTTAAAATATCAGAATAAAAGAGGCGATTATTTAAAGCAATTCTGGGATGTGGTAAATTGGAAAAAAGCGTCTGAAAATTTTGAAAACGCACAATAGGATTTTTGAAGTATTTTTTACAAACCGTCATTCTTGTGACGGTTTTTTTATTTTATTTTCAGCAAACAAACAAATAAGCGATTTATTTATTTTCCCAGTAATTGAGCCAATCAATCATGCGGCTGGTAAACCCATATTCATTATCAAACCAGGCTACAACCCGTGCATGATTTCCAATGACAGCAGTTTGCGTGCCATCAATAATACATGAATGGCTGTTTCCTTTTATATCCAATGAAACCAGTGGCTCTTCGGTATAATCAATAATTCCCTTGTATTCGCTTTGTGCAGCGGTTCTGAATAAACTGTTTATTTCTTCTGCACTTGAATTGCTTTTTAATTGAATTGTAAAAGAAGCCATTGCACCATTTGCTACCGGAACTCTTGTTGAAAAAACATTTATTTTATCTTTTAATGCCGGAAACAGCCTGTTAAGCGATTTATGAAGATCAATCGCCACGGGAATAATCGATTCTGCCGCGGCACGGCCTCTGCGAAATTGAGTATGTGGCATATCCACGAGCGCCTGCCGGGAAGTGTATGAATGAAGAATATTTACATGAAGTGATTGAATGCCAATTGAATTTAAAATATAAAGCACGTGAACTGAACAATTGGTCATGCAGCCGCCTGGAGACAAAATACTCAGCTGTTTAGCGGAGCCATTTTGATTGAATCCATAGACGAGTAAAGGAATGTCCTCTGAGCCGGTAGTAGATAATAAAACTTTTTTTGCACCGGCAGTTAAATGTTTTGAAGCGCCATCATGATCAGTAAAAGCACCGGAACACTCCAATACCACATCAACATTTAGTTCTTTCCACGGAAGCTGTTCCGGATCCGCGTTTTTAAATGCCTGAACTTTTATTCTATTTACGATAAGTGAGTTATCGGTGGCATTTATTTGATCTGCATAAGTTCCATAAACGGAATCATACTTTAAAAGATAAGCAAGATTTTCAACAGGCATGATGTCATTTACAGCCACTATTTCAAACTGTTTATTTTCAATTAATCTTCTGAATAGAAGCCTGCCGATGCGCCCCATCCCATTTATTGCAATTCTCATCCTCTAAATAATTTTTAATGATGCAAATATCCGTAAGAAAAATTTATTGGTCAGTGAATTAAAGAAGGAGAAATTACAATAAACAAACTTTTATAACGATTTTAATTTAATTAAACCAGAAAAAAAAATGGCACAAGAGTTTCCCTGTGCCATTGAATAAATTTTCTTGTGCTAATCTCTTTTACATTCCGGTCATAAGAGCGATAGCTGCCATGATGCCTAGAAATAATAAAATTATTCCGATAGCAACAAATGTGTCGTGCAGTTCAACAGAGTTAATTTTCATAACCTAAATTTTAATATTAATAAAATAATTACAAAAAGCCTGTTTTGAAAGGAAATTGGAAAAGATAGGATTAGGACTAGTTTATCAGGGGAGGGGATTAATACAAATCTAAAAAAAAATATTGAAAATTGCAATTTTTTTCAAAAATAACCGCTAAATCCTTCCCTTGATTAAAAAAAGAAGTGGGTTAGAAATAATTGATCAATTACCGTTTCTATCCAACTTTTTCTTCTAACAACATCAGTTTCTCAAATAATATTTCATACTCCGCATTATCTTTCAATAATTGCTGAGATTTTTGAGTATATTTTTTTTCTGCTTCGACAAATTTTTGATTGTCCGAATATATTTCCGGAAGCGCGAGGTTTGCTTCCAACTGTTTTTTCTCCTGTGTGCCTTTTGCAATTTTTTCCTCCAACTGCTCAAATTGTTTTTTTAATTTTTGCAATTCTTTCTGCTGCTCGCGGTTTTCAGGATTATGATGGTTTGATTTTTTTTCTGTTATTACTGATTTCTTTGCAGGGGCAGATTCTTTCTTTTTTGATTCTATATTTTCGTTGGCTTTTCTTTCCTGTTTCCAGCGCTCCCATTCGTCATAAGTGCCTACAAATTCTTTGATCTGATAATCCTGGATCTCCCAGATCTTATTAGCGGTTTTATTTACAAAATAACGATCGTGACTAACAAGAATGTAGCTGCCTTCGTATTTATTCAGAGCTTCGATCAACAGATCGACAGAATGCATATCCAGGTGATTGGTCGGTTCATCGAGCAACAAAAAATTGGCTTTGCTGACAATAGTTTTTGCCAAAGCAACACGAGCTTTTTCACCACCGCTCAACACCTTTATTTTTTTATCTACATCATCGCCACTAAATAAGAAACAGCCCAACAGAGTTCGTAATTCAAGTTCTGTCTTTCCACTTCCCGAGTAATTCATTTCCTCCAGGACAGTATGTTCAAGATTCAGCGCTTCCAACTGATGTTGTGCATAAAATGCATCTTTCACATTATGGCCTTCGATTCTTTCGCCTTCAAAAGGTTCTACACCGGCAACCATTCTCAATAATGTTGACTTTCCTTTTCCGTTAGCTCCGATCAATCCGATCTTATCTCCGCGATTAATTTCAGCACCGGTATGTTCTACAATTTTTATATTTCCAAAGCTTTTGCTCGCATCCCTTAAAGTACATAAAATTCTTCCGGGCTGATGTCCAATGGTAAAATTGATGCGCATGTTTGGCCTTTCCAAATCAGTGTTCTCAATGCGTTCAATTTTATCAAGGCGCTTCATGATGCTCTGTGCCTGTGCCGCTTTTGAGGCTTTTGCTTTAAAACGCTCTACAAATTTTTCCTGCTGACGAATGTAATCCTGCTGGTTTTCATAAGCACGTTTTTGCAATTCAATGCGCTGTTCTTTTTCCTGCAAATAATAAGAATAATTACCGCTGTAAAAATGCAATTCCTGTTGATACAATTCAACAATTTTCGTTACCATTCTGTCCAGAAAATAACGGTCGTGCGAAACGATTACAACAGAGCCACGATAATGTTGCAGATATTTTTCGAGCCACTCAATAGAAGGTAAATCGAGGTGGTTTGTAGGTTCATCAAGCAACAACACATCCGGATTCATCAAGATCATTTTTGCCAATAAAACCCTCATTCTCCAACCACCGCTAAATGTTTTGTAAGGCCTTTGAAGATCAGCATTTGCAAAGCCAAGTCCCTGTAAAATTTCTTCAGTTTTATGATGAATATCGTAGCCGCCGAGAATTTCCAGTTCATGCAGTTTATCAGCATAAACTGTCGCCAATGATTCGTCAGAAGTTTTTTCTAACTCAATGCCGATTTTTTCTATTTCCTTTTCCAGTTCACGCACTTTTTCAAAAGCGCTTAACGCCACTTCGAGAATGGATTCTTCTGTATCAAAACTGAGTAAATCCTGGTGAAGGAAACCAATTGTAGTTTCTTTTCCTTTTTCAACTGTGCCGACAGAAGGAAGATATTGATTGGTCAATACCTTTAATAAAGTAGATTTTCCGGTTCCATTATAACCGATGAGGCCAATCCTTTCATTTGGCTGAATATGCCAGGTAGCATCCTTCACAATCACTCTTGCGCCAAATTCAAACGTAACGTTTTGTAAACCTAATAACATGAAATAAGAAATAACAAATTTGAATAAAGAATAAAAAAAGTAAGAAACTTACCGATTTTTTAAAGTTTGCAAAATTACGAAAATAAAGGGATTTTCCTGATGTAATTGATGAGGAAAGCGTTGGTATTGTGTTATTTATTTTTACAGACCTGGAATTTTAATGAAGCGTTTCTCGTGCTAAAGAATTTGATCTGTGAAAACTCGCTTTATAATGAAAGAAAAAGTATTGTGCAAAAAAAAACAAGTTCTGCTTAGTTATACGTTTGTTGCACAAAACTGAGAACTTTTAAAAAGCATCCATCCTTGATAGATAACTTTTCATTTCAGTTTGATATTGGACGGCAACTGCCCTCGCTTTTTCAGCAAAATTTTCATTAGTACCACCGTAAATAATAGCACGGGAAGCATTAACCAAAAGGCCGCAATCCTTGTTCATTCCAAATTTCGACACTTCTTCCAGGCTACCGCCCTGCGCGCCGACACCAGGAATTAATAGAAAATGATTTGGAATTATTTTTCTGATTGAAGCAATTTCAAAAGCTTTTGTAGCGCCAATCACAAACATCAGGTTATTTTGTGTGCCCCATTCAGCCGTCTTTTTTATTACTTCTTCGAATAAATAATTTTTATCAACGCGTAATTGTTCAAAATCTTTGCTTCCTTCGTTGCTGGTTAATCCCAAAACAATTGCCCACTTATCCGCATAATTTAAAAAAGGTTTTACACTGTCACTTCCCATGTAAGGCGCGACAGTAATGGCGTCAAAAGGAAGTGTTTCAAAAAACGCTTTCGCATATTGAAAAGAAGTATTTCCGATGTCTCCTCGTTTTGCATCTGCAATTTTGAAATGAGTTGAGGGAATATATTGAACGGTTTTTTCCATTGCTTCCCAACCTTTAGCTCCAAGCGCTTCATAAAAAGCAGTATTGATTTTATAGGCAACACATAAATCTGCGGTAGCATCAATGATCTGCTTATTGAATTCAAAAACCGCATCTGTCCTCGATTTCAGGTATGCAGGAATTTTTTCGATGTCCGTGTCAAGGCCTACACATAAGTAGGATTCTTTTTCTTTAATCTGATGTATTAAATAATCCCGGTTCATTTTTTAAAATTCATGCTATATTCTAAAAATAAGATTATAGCTTATTTCTTCGTTTGTTGGAATTGCAATATTACAATTGAAGCATTAAATTTTTGCTTTAATATTTTCAGTCAATAAAGTTTCTAATCTTTGCGACAATAAATAAAAACTTTTGCAGTTTGAAAATGATGAATGAAAGGAAAGAAACCGATTTTTATTATACGATTGAAAGCACCGCCGTTGCTGAATTCAAAGACAGGGGCAGTAAATTTTTGGCTTACTCATTTCCGGTAAAAAATACAGATGACTTTAAAAAATATTTGCAGGAATTAAAAAAAGAACACGCAAAAGCGGTACATCATTGCTATGCTTATCGGCTTGGAATTGATGGAAATAATTTCAGGACCAGTGATGATGGCGAACCAGCGGGAACAGCGGGAAAACCCATTCTTCGGCAAATAGATTCCAAAAATCTCACTGATGTTTTAATCGTTGTGGTTCGTTATTTTGGCGGCACTTTATTAGGAATTCCCGGGTTAATTAATGCCTATAAAACAGCGTCTTCATTGGTTTTGCAATGCACGCCGGTTGTACAAAAGTCAGTTGAAGTGATTTACGAATTGCGTTTTAATTACACAGAAATGAATGAAGTGATGTGCATTATCAAGCAATTTAAATGTACGGTACTAAAAAATGAAATGCAATTGTTCTGCAGAATCGAAACCGGCATCGCAAAAACTAAAATTGATGAAGTTTTGCCGGCATTAAAAGAAGTACGAAATTTAGAGTTGTATTCTTTAGATTAATATTTAAAAAATTTTGTGATGGAAAAGAAATACAAAACATTTTGGAGTTTTTATCCATACTATCTCACAGAACACAGAAATCCGATAAGCCGTGGATTACATTTTACCGGCACACTTTTAATTTTTGTATGCATTATTCTTGGAATCATTACCGGCAGATGGTTTTGGTTTATCATCATCCCGCTTTGCGGCTATGGTTTTGCATGGTTTGGTCATTTCTTTTTTGAAAAAAATAAACCAGCCACATTTGTTTATCCACTCTACAGCCTGGGCAGTGATTTTGTAATGTTCTGGCATATTCTTACCGGCCGGATCAATGCGAAACTTCGCGATGCTGAAGGAACAGTTTCGGCTGAATAAGCCATTTATGTTGATAGTTTATTGAATGAGTATTTGGTTATGGATAGAAATAAAATCTGTAATTTTAGGGTATGCCAGAAACATTAATTCATCCTCCGAAGACAATGCTTGAAGTTTGGGAAAGCCTTCCCGAAGGAACGTTATGCGAATTAATCAACAACAAACTAATCATGAGTCCTGCTCCTCTTATTATTCATCAGCAAGTATTAAATCAAATAAATATTGAAATTTCTATTTTCTTAAAAAAGAACCCGATTGGAAAGATCTTTATTTCACCGCTCGATGTGTATTTTTCTGACAAGGATGTTTTTCAGCCGGATATAATGTTCATTGGGAATAGCAATTTGGATATTATTGGTAAAAAGGGGTTGTTGGGCGCACCCAACATGGTAATCGAAATCCTTTCTCCTTCCAACTCACTTCTTGATTATGAAGAGAAAAAATCTGTTTATGAGCGTTTTGGAGTTGCCGAGTATTTTATTGTTGATCCTAACACAAAATCCGTTGATTCATTTTATTTGAAGGATAACAAATATGAAAGCCAAAAACGTTTTGTTGGAAAAATTGATTCAAAAATTTTGGGAACGAAAATACTTTTTTAAAATATTACTCCAACAAATCCGGCCTTCTCTCCTTCGTTCGTTCAACAGATTTTTCACTCCGCCATTCTTCAATTTTTGAATGATTTCCACTGATTAAAATTTCCGGAACTTTCCATCCACGAAACTCTTCCGGACGTGTATAAACAGGCGGCGCTAGTAAATCATCCTGAAAAGAATCAGTAAGGGCAGATGTTTCATCGTTCAACACGCCTGGAATTAATCGGCCGATTGCATCTGCTAAAACTGCAGCGCCTAATTCCCCACCACTTAAAACATAATTACCAATTGATATTTCCTGGGTAATAAAATGATCCCTGACGCGCTGATCGATTCCTTTATAATGGCCGCAAATTAGAAGTAAATTATTTTTTAGCGATAATTGATTAGCCATTTTTTGATCAAAGATTTGTCCGTCAGGAGTGAGAAAAATAGTTTCATCATAAGAAGTATTTTTTTGCAAAGATTCAATCGCATTTACCAACGGTTCGATCATCATCACCAAACCAGCTCCACCTCCAAATTGATAATCATCAACCTGTCCGTGTTTGTAATTGGTAAAATCTCTTAGATTAAAAAGATTGATTTCCAACAAACCTTTTTCCCTGGCTCTTTTTAAAATAGAATGAGCAAAAAAACTTTCCATTAATTGTGGAACCACCGAGATGATATCAATTTTCATATGGCAAAGGTAACGACGTTAGTAAGTAGTGCTAAAAGTTTATCAATTCGCTTATAACCTTCATCCTCTCTGCAATACACCTCCACCTGTAAAGGTTATTGCCTTGAACCGAAGGCCAACAGAATAAATTTACAGGTTGTTGTAGAATAGAGCAACTGTCAGGCTTGCCTAAAGATGGTCTATGGATAAAGCATAGATGACCTATAGATGAAGCGTAGATAACCGGTACCAAAGACCAGTTAACTCCGGGTTAAGTCCGGCATTTACCGGACTTAACCCGGAGTTGATCCGGCAGAATCTACACTATAAGACGAAGGTGGTAGGGGTTAATCCAATAAAAACCTTTAAAAATCATCCTTTTAAAGGATTTAAATTGTCAGTCAGGCTGTAAGACTAAAACAGGCATTTATCAAAAGAAGTAAAAAAGATGTATAAAGTCCCTTTCTTATTCTAAAAAGTCATCCAGTTTTCTCTTCTCTTTTTTTGTGGGTCTTCCTTGTTTGCTTTGTCGTTTTCCCGTGTTGAAAACAAAGGCGCTTGATTGTGTTTTATCCACTAGTTCTTTTGGTGAAAGATCCAGGTAATGTTTGATTGCATCTTCATATTTCAATCGGTTGTGCAACAGAGAAACGACTTCTATAATCCATTTTTTATTTTCGGTTTTTATTTCATACTGATCCCCCAAAGCCACTGTTTTAGCTGGTTTCACGTTTACTCCTTTGCTTTTTACTTTTCCGGAATTACATGCATCTGCAGCGAGGCTTCTTGTTTTAAAAATCCGGACTGCCCATAAATATTTATCAATTCTCAGTTTTTCTTTTTCTGCCATAAACAAATTTATTGCAATTATACAAATGGCAAGGTAAGGTAATTGCGTTTCTGTATTTTTACCGGAAATATCATTTTATGCAATCAAAACCTGTACGTTTTTTATTCATTATTATTTTTTCTGTTTGCACCCTTACTTCCTTTTCTCAGTTCAGGCCAAAACAAATCAACTGGACACCTGATGGAAACGCTACATTATCAATCAAAGAAGGAAATATTGTAAAAACGGATCTAAAAACAAACGATCAAACCATTTTAGTAAAGAGCGATCAATTGATTCCCGCAGGTGCTGCAGAACCTTTAAAATTTAATATTTACAGCTTCTCCCGGGATTATAAAATGCTGCTGATCTTTACCAACACAGCAAGAGTTTGGCGCTATCACACAAGGGGAGATTATTGGGTCTTGGATATTGCTTCCAATAAATTAACGCAACTTGGAAAAACGCTTCCTTCGCAATCTTTGATGTTTGCGAAAATTTCTCCGGATGGAAAACAAGCGGCTTATGTAAGTGAACATAATTTGTATGTGGAAGATCTTGCAACAAATAAAATAAAACCGCTAACGGTTACGGGAACGCGAAAATTTATCAATGGAACTTTTGATTGGGTTTATGAAGAAGAATTTGGTTGTAGGGATGGATTTCGCTGGAGCCCTGATAGTAAAAAAATCGCTTTTTGGAATGTTGATGCCACAAAAATCCGTGATTATTACATGTTGAATACGACTGATTCTGTGTACTCACATGTAATTCCTGTTGAATATCCAAAAGTAGGCTGGCCGCCGTCTCCGGTAAAAATTGGCGTTGTTACAGTCGATAACGATGACATCAAATGGATGGACGTTCCTGGCGATCCGCAAGAGCATTATATTCCACGAATGGAATGGGCCGATAATTCTTCGCAGGTTGTTTTGCAACAATTAAATCGCAAACAAAATGAAAGCAAACTTTTTTATTGTGACGTAAATACCGGCGTTGCAAAAAATTTTTATACAGAAGATGATAAAGCTTTTATTGATATCAAATCGAGATGGAATGATGATGATCCTACAGGCTGGGATTGGTTGAATAATGGCAAACAATTTTTATGGGTTACAGAAAAAGATGGCTGGCGTCATATTTATCTGATTGATCGTGATGGAAAGGAAACACTTGTCACAAAAGGCGATTATGATATAGATAACATTAAATGCATTGACGATAAAAACGGTTATGTTTATTTTATGGCTTCGCCAAATAATGCCACACAGCTTTACTTATTTCGCACGAAATTAAATGGCAAAGGAAAGCTGGAACCTTTGTCACCCACAAATCTTTTGGGAACACATAATTACAATATTTCTCCTTTTGCCAAATATGCATTTCATACTTTTTCGAATTATAAAACATTTCCAGCTTCAGAATGGATCACTTTACCAGATGGAAAGCCTTTGAATGAAGACAAGAGCATTGCAAAAAATATGAAGGTGAATGAAAACAGCAATGTCGAATATTTTAAAGTAACTACGGATGATAATGTTACTCTTGATGCGTGGATTTCAAAGCCTGTAAATTTTGATTCAACAAAAAAATACCCGGTCGTATTTTATGTGTATGGAGAACCTGCTGCGTCAACCGTTGGTGATGAATTTGGTGCACAAAATAATTTTCTATTCAATGGTGATATGAGCCTTGAAGGATATTTTCAAATCTCAGTTGATAATCGTGGAACACCTTCATTGCGTGGTGCTGAATGGCGAAAATCAATTTATGGAAAAATCGGAAGGTTAAACATTCGCGATCAGGCAATGGCAGCGAAAAAGATTTTGGAAAAACCATACTTCGATAAAGATCGTGTTGCAGTTTGGGGTTGGAGTGGTGGCGGTTCTTCTACTTTGAATTTAATGTTTCAATATCCTGAAATTTACAAAACCGGAATTGCAATTGCAGCCGTTACCAATATGTTATTCTACGACAATATTTATGAAGAAAGATACATGGGATTGCCACAAGACGACATGGAAAATTATGCCTTAGGTTCAGCAATTCATTATGCAAAAAATCTGAAAGGCAATCTGTTATTTATTCATGGAACCGGTGATGACAATGTTCAATATGACAACGCAGAAGCGCTATTGAATGAATTGATCAAATACAATAAAACGTTTCAGTTTATGCCATTTCCAAATCGCACTCATTCCTTATCTGAAGGCGAAGGAACGAGAAAATTTCTATCTACTTTATATACTGATTATTTAAGAAAATATTGTCCCCCGGGAGCGAGATAATTTAGGAACCAGTCTTATTAAATGCCTGCTTTTTCAATTTGAAAAGCAGGCATTTTTAATTTCAAAAAAAGGAATTGCTTATATTTCTTTATTTGCTGCAAAAATGATGATCATTTTTTTTAGAATAAGAATTGTCAATATTTGTTTGCCTGCTGGTAACATTTTTCATTTATATGCTTAAAGAATAGAAAAAAATCGAATAACGATTCATTTTTCGTATTGCTGTTTTTGTTCAAAGTATTATCTTCGCCGCCCAAAATGTCGGGGTAGCTCAGCTGGTTAGAGCATCGGATTCATAACCCGAAGGTCGGCAGTTCAAGTCTGCTCCCCGATACAGCAAAAAAGCCCTTAACTCGTAGGGCTTTTTTTGTTTTAAGAATATCAAAAGAATATGTTTATTTTTTCCTTCCGGGATAAATTTCCAAAGCTTTTTCCAGGCAATCCATTGCGTTATTAATTGCATCAACATTTAAAACGTAAGCAAGTCTTACTTCATTTTTACCCAAACCTTCTGTTCCATAAAAACCGGTAGCAGGCGCGAGCATTAATGTTGCCGAATTGTAATCAAATGATTCCAAAAGCCATTGGCAAAAAACATCCGCATCGTCAATCGGCAGAGAAGCCATTGCATAAAATGCGCCGCCAGGATTCGGGCAGAAAACTCCGGGAATATTATTCAATCTTTTTACAATCGTATCTCTTCTTAATTGATATTCCGCTTTTGGTTTTTCAAAATAATTTGCAGGAAGATCTACAGCAGCTTCGCCCAGAATTTGTCCAAACTCCGGCGGGCTTAACCTTGCCTGCGCAAATTTGATAGCAGTATTTAAAACTTCTTTATTGTGTGTAACCAAAGCGCCGATTCTTGCTCCGCAAGCGCTATAGCGTTTGCTAATCGTATCCATCAGGATCACATTATTTTCTGCACCTTCCAATTGCATCGCGCTGAAATGTTTGCCTTCATAACAAAATTCCCGGTAAGCTTCATCAGAAAATAAATAAAGGTCATGTTTAATGATAATCGTTTTCAGCACTTCCAGTTCTTCCCGACTGTATAAATAGCCGGTTGGATTATTGGGATTGCAAATGATAATCGCTTTGGTTTTTCGGGTAATTAATTTTTCAAATTCTTCAATCGGTGGCAAAGCAAAACCGGTATCAATACGTGATGTTATTGGCTTTACAGTTACTCCGGCAGTTACTGCAAATCCGTTGTAATTCGCATAAAATGGCTGGGGAATAATTACTTCATCTCCAGCATCAAGGCAACTCATAAATCCAAATAAAATCGCTTCACTTCCACCCGTAGTAATGATGATCTCATTATGATCAACATTAATGTTCACAGACCGGTAATATTCAACTAACTTTTTCCTATAGCTCTCGTTTCCGGCGCTGTGGCTGTATTCCAAAATTTTAAAATCAGAATTTCGAACAGCATTTAGAATTTCCGGTGGAGTTTCTATATCCGGTTGGCCAATATTTAAATGATAAATTTTAATTCCTTTTTTCTTTGCAGTTTCCGCGAATGGAACCAATTTTCTGATCGGAGATGCGGGCATTATTTTGCCGCGATTACTTACTGATAACATATTTTGCAAAGATAAGTTTTGTTTGTGTGACCAATAATTGTGACGGCAAAAATTTTGATCTTTCGTAATTAAATCTATTGAGAATTACTATCTTTGAGAAACAATCTTCCTATTAATTTCCTTCAAACTTTTTTTAAATCATATTTATGCAAACACCATTGCAACTTGAAGTTGATTCTGTAGAATGTTGTATTTGTGGCAGTTCATCAGCAACGACTGTAGGGCGGGGTGAAGATTATGAATATCATACCAGTGCTGATACTTTCACAGCAGTTCAATGTAATTCCTGTAATTTGATTTATTTAAATCCTCGTCCATCCGTTAAGGAATTTGAAGTTATTTATCCTCCAACTTATCATGCTTTTGACTTTTCGCCCAAGCAATATGGATTTGTTTACAAAGTAAGGACGAGATTGGAAGCGAATCGTTCTTTGAGCAGATGCAAGGGATTAGGTGATGATGCACGGATCTTAGATGTAGGATGTGGTGACGGATTTCATTTGAATTTGCTGAAAAAGTACGGCAACAAAAAATGGACATTGGAAGGAATAGATCTGGACAAGCGTGCTGTTGAAGCAGCGCGGAAATCAGGATTAAATGTGCATCTGGGCAGTGTGGAAGAAATGCAGCTACCAGAGGAATCTTTCGACCTTGTATTTATGATCCAGACAATTGAACATGTTGAAAAACCTGCTGCAATTTTATCCTCAATCTTTAAATTATTAAAAAAGAACGGAAAGCTGGTAATCGTTACAGACAATACCGATTCATTAGATTTTAAAATTTATAAAGACAAGTATTGGGGAGGTTATCATTTTCCCAGACATTGGAACTTATTCAATAAGAAATCACTATCAAAACTTGCTGTTAAAAGCGGATTTGAGGTTGAAGATCTTTCGACAATTGTTAGTCCTGTAAATTGGGTTTACTCTATTCATAATTCCTTGGTCGGAAGAAAAAAATCGCAGTGGCTTGTAGATCGTTTCACACTCAAATCTCCTGTTTCTTTATTTGCGTTTACAGTTTTGGACTTTGTTTTGCAGAAGTTTGGAAGAGGTGCTTTATTGCAAGCAACTTTAAAAAAAACGTGATTGAAAAAATATTTTACATTTAAAAAATTTAGCTATGAGTACAAAACCAATTGCTATTATCGGAGGCGGTATTGCAGGATTAACGGCTGCTAACTTTTTGAAGCAAAAAAAGATTCCTTTTATTCTTTTTGAAGCCGGCGACCGGATTGCAGGACTTGCAATGAGTTTCAAAGATAAGGATGGATTTAGTAATGATTTTGGCGCACACTTTATTACCAACCGGCTGGCAAAGGCGATTGGTGTTGAGAACGAATGCAAAACTGTAAAATATTATGGAGAATCGGTTTGGCTCAATGGCCGGAGTTTCAGTTACCCATTTGGCCTCGTTGCCATTCCTCGAATTTCATTAAGTTTTTTGCGTAACAAGTCAAAATTTGTTAATAACCGTACTCCTGAATCAATTGCAGATTTGTTCAGAAGCAGATATGGAGAATCTCTTGCTAATGAAATTGCACTTCCTTTAATTGAAGCCTGGTCTGGTGCTCCTTCGGATAAACTTTCACCGGCAATTGCAGACAGTTTGCCGAAAAGTATTTTAAATACGCTCTATTTGAAACTGGCGAGCAAAATTACCGGCCGTGCAGTTGCCTGTGGGTACAACCGGGAAAAACCAGAAGTTCCTTCAGTGTGGCATGTTTATCCAAATGGAGGAGTTTCGCGTTTGTGTTCCAAACTTGCTGAAGGTCTGGATGATTCAATAAGGCTTCAATCGCCCGTGCAGGAGATTGTTGTAGAAAATGAAAAAGTGATTGCGGTGGTTGTAAAAGATCAGCTGATTGAGGTTTCTGCAGCGGTAAGCACTGCCCCGGCAAACATTTTATCAAAAATGGTAAAGGGTACGGACGCTTTGAAAGGAATTGCAAATTTTCGTTTTCGTCCGATGCTTTTTGTAAACCTCCGCTTTGATCAAAGGAATTTATTACCTGATACGGTTGTCTGGTTTCCTGAACACAAATTTCCGTTTTTCCGGTTGACAGAAGTTACCCGTTCAATGCCTTGGCTTGCTCCTGATGGCAAATCAATAATTACAGTAGATATTGGATGTGAGAAAAACGATATGTACTGGAATATGGGGAATGAAGAACTGATCAATCTTTGTCTTGAAAATTTAAAAACCATCATACCCGGTGCGGAAAAAAAATTTATAGGAGCGACAGTCTTAAAAACGCCGTACGCCTACCCGATTTTCCTTAATGAATATGAAAAGGAAAGATGTGAATTTGAAAGGTCAACTAAAATTGAAAACCTGTTGAGCATTGGCAGAAATGGAGAATTTGCGCATCGTTTTATGGAAGATATTTATTGGCGCACCAGGGAAAAAATCGGAGAGCTTGTCAAAGAAATGGGCTCTAAGGGAAAAAATGGAAACTACACAGTAGTGGGTTCAAAGCAGCTGGTAAAATAAGATGATGGAATAAATTATTATTCTACAGACCTTCTGATTGAAAATAAAAAACGACGGTTCACAAAAATAAAAAAGCCTTGAAAGATCAAGATCAAGGCTTTTATTCATTTGTCTTTTGTAGCACGTACGGGATTCCCTGAATGACTGCGTCAAGCGGGCAGGGAACCCGTGATTCCAGCATGAGTGGAAAGATATTTTTTCAACCAGTTCTTTCCAGCATTTGATTTGAGATATTTTTCTCCGCTCCTGGCCGTTAGCCAATCATGATGCTCTTCTGTATAAATTATCTTCCATGGAAGATGACCTTTAGTATACCTGTTTTTTCCTGAGTTATGTTCTTTCAATCTTTTTATAGCGTCTAAAGCCATTCCGACATAAGTGGCTTCATCTTTTAAACTCAATAAAACGTATACTGTTACCATAAATAAAAAAGCCTTGAAAATGTTATAATCAAGGCTTTCTTGTAGCACGTACGGGGTTCCCTGCCTGACTGCGTCAAGTGGGCAGGGAACCCGTGATTCCAGCATGAGTGGAAAGATATTTTTTCAACCAGTTCTTTCCAGCATTTGATTTGAGATATTTTTCTCCGCTCCTGGCCGTTAGCCAATCATGATGCTCTTCTGTATAAATTATCTTCCATGGAAGATGACCTTTAGTATACCTGTTTTTTCCTGAGTTATGTTCTTTCAATCTTTTTATAGCGTCTAAAGCCATTCCGACATAAGTGGCTTCATCTTTTAAACTCAATAAAACGTATACTGTTACCATAAATAAAAAAGCCTTGAAAATGTTATAATCAAGGCTTTCTTGTAGCACGTACGGGATTCGAACCCGTGATTCCTCCGTGAAAGGGAGGCGTCTTAACCCCTTGACCAACGCGCCATTCTGTTTAAAGGACGGCAAAGATAATCTTCGGTAGTTTTGATACCAAATTTTTTATCTTCTTTTGAAAAAATACTAAGCGATTCTACAATTAATTTTCAATTTTATATCAATACTTTTATATTAATAATGCTATTTCAAATTCTTTATAAACAAGTTAGAACCTAAACTTGGTATTCATTACAAATAATTTTAGTTTTGATGGTATCAATTAATTACTAATTATGTTTATGAGAAATACGTTGGCTCTATTATTTATTATTTTTTCATCCAAAGGGTTCTCGCAGATTGACAAAAATCAATGGCTAATTGGTGGAAATGCTTCATTCAGTTACTCACAGTCTAAAGAATTGAAAATATCAGAATGGCAAATATCTCCTGCCGCCGGGTATTTTTTTATGGACAAATTTGCCGGTGGTTTGCGATTAAGTTACGGCTCTCAAACGCGAACATGGAGTAGTGAAAAAGACCGGAACGTATCTGTCTCTTTTGGTCCCTTTCTCAGGTATTATTTTTTACCAAAAGAACAAAAAGTAAACCTATTTGCAGATGTAGAATATCAATTTTCCCGTGTAAAGGATAAAAATATTGTATCTGCATATCCTTCTTCATATTCCTATAGTTATTATGAAATGTCTCTTATGGCCGGCCCTGCTTTCTTTATCAATGAACACACTTCCCTGGAATTTACTTTTGGATACTCTTATTTATCAAGAGGACAAATAGATACCACGGTCACTAATCGTTTAAAAATGGGCATTGGGCTTCAGATTCACCTGGGGAACCATTGAAAATAAAAAGATGTATCATCTCATCTATCATTGTGTATTATCCAACTTTTAAAATAAGAATAAACGGTCTGTGAAATAAATAAACGGTTTGTGAAATAAATATCCTGTGAAAGATTTAAAACTTCGGACAAGGAATTCCTTTAAATCCGGCAGGTTTTTTTACATAAATTAACGAAAGTTCCATACCACCCCTGCTTTGTGATCCTGCCTTCAGGCTGGAAACATTTATATCATAAGTAGCGCCAATCCTTAATCCTGAAAATTCTAAACCCACATATGGAATCGCAGCATCATTCAGGCGGTACCACAATCCGGCATATACATTCGTAGGATTTTCATTCTGATCATCTCCTACCCCTGCTGCCAAAGCTCCTCCTATCACCGTTTCTGTAGATCCGGCCTGGTATTGATAAATACCGCTGGTATGAAAAGTAAGGATATCTGAAACAGGGAAATAGCCACCGGCACTTATTGTAGTTCGTGAAGCTATATTCCAATTTGCCCCCATAAAACTTTCATGTGGCCTGTTAATATGGTACACGGAAGCACCTACATAAAAATTATTCGATTCGTCTGTAGAAGCCGAAAATAATAATCCGGCATTTACATCCAGGTAATTGATGTTTAAATTATCCCCATTAAAAGTTTCCTGTGTAACTCCTGTGAAGCCAAAAGGAGTGAGCTGGTCTTCAAAATAAAGTTTATTCCTGTCAAGCCGTTTTTGACCATAAGTGCCTTGAAAACCTACCGCTATCTGTTTGAAACCATCTTCGTCCAAAGCTTTGGAATAAGAAGTAGATAAGGCTAAATAATTATTGGTAAGAACTCCGCTTCCAGCTTTATCGGTAAGTGCAAGAACACCGATTCCCCAACGATCATAGTCCGGCAGTTTATTTTTTAAAATATCAAAGTCAACACTTAAAGTAGAAGTTGTATATACATTATTAAATGCGGGCCATTGATTCCGGTAATTACCTGCAACCCGTAAAGTTCCGTCAAATTTGCCGGTGAATGCAGGATTTAATGTAAGCGGGGAAGCAAAAAACTGGGAGAAATGAGGATCTTGCGCATTTATATAAAACGATACACATACAAATAAACTCAAAATAGCAGCGGTCTTTTTCATTTTGTAAAATTATGGAACATTAAAGATAGACTGTTCTTTTGACTTTTATGAACCTTCTAACTATCTAAACTTTTCTAAACTTTCTGAACTTTATAAGCATCTCCAAATTTTGGTTATCCCTTTCTTTCCTCACTTTCTTTGATAATTTGCACACCTGCACTGCAACCGAGCCGGGCAGCACCCGCATTGATTAATTCTTTTGCAAAGGAATAGGATTTTATTCCTCCGCTTGCTTTTATTTTTACTGAATCAGCAAGATGCGCGCGGATCAATTCAACTGCATGAATGGATGCCCCTTTTGAAGCAAAACCCGTAGAAGTTTTTACAAAATCTACTCCTGCTGCCCCATAAATATCGCAGCATTTGATAATTTCATCGTCAGTAAGCACACCACTTTCAATGATTACTTTTATTACCTTATTCTTGCTTTTTATAATAGGCATGATGGTATTGATCTCATTGGCTATAAAAGTCCAGTCTCCATTTTTTATTGCAGAAATATTTACTACTACATCCAGTTCATCTGCGCCATCTACAATCGCTAAAACAATTTCAGCAACTTTCGCTTCTATTGCACAATATCCCAAAGGAAATCCAACAACGGTAGCTACTTTTATTCCCGAATCCCCTAATAATTCTTTAGCTTTTTTTACGTATAAAGGTGGAATGCAAACAGCAGCAAACTTGTATTCCATTGCTTCATCGCATAAATTCTGAACTTCAGAAAGAGTAGTCGTTTGTTTTAATAAAGTATGATCTATATAAGGTGCCAGATTCATTATTTCATTTTATTTATAAAAAATTGAAGGTAGGAATTTAAGTATTTACGTATAAAAAATAGTTTCCGGCAAAGCAATAAATAATTGAAAAACCTATTTAATAACGCAACTTTTATGGTCAAATTG
>Ga0207652_10000327_pt1 | contig 49170 bp, 42 predicted proteins | sample KBSC63BmetaG_FD_184334 | JGI IMG/M metagenome (GOLD analysis project Ga0207652, IMG submission 184334) | Corn rhizosphere microbial communities from Kellogg Biological Station, Michigan, USA - KBS C6-3B metaG (SPAdes) (version 2) | ecosystem: Host-associated > Plants > Roots > Rhizosphere ... | reverse complement strand
AGGCACCTGCAAACTCAACAGCATTAATCCCTTTATCTGGCTGCAGGATGTTTTGCGCCGGATCAGTAATCATCCGATCAATAAAATTGAAGAACTGCTGCCCCAGAACTGGAAACCACTGTTATAGAATTTTGATTGCAATTAATTTGAATGTAGTTGGCCGGAGGGATACGTTGCGGCAGCTATTATAACTGATGTGTACCACGCCACATTCATCACAAACATCCACATGGCCGCCGAAAGCCGACGTGCGGCATTGCACAATGGCTCTTAAGGTTTTTTGCTGATGTATGGTGAAGTCTTCTGTGTTTACATAGCGCAATACGCCGGCTACTTGGCACTTCGGCTGCATAGGGCAAAGACTTTATCTAATGGACTTTGGGGAAGTTGGTCAGGAGCGGTACAAACATGCAGGTAAATCATGGTAGAGTCTATATTAGCATGTCCCATGAGTTTTTGCACCGTCAGAATGTTTACGCCATCTTCCAGCAAATGAGTGGCATAAGTATGACGCAGCATGTGGGTATGTACTTCTTTGAGCACACCTGCCTGTTTGGCCACTGTTTTTACAGCCCATTGAACACCGCGCTGGCTATATCTTCCGTCAAAATCTTTGCCTTCGGGATTGCCCTTGCCTTCAAACAAATATGTTTTGGGATGCTGAGCGCTGATATACTTTTTGATACCTCTGATTAAATGCCCGCTCAATGGCACATAGCGGTCTTTGTTGCCTTTGCTTTGAACGATGTGAATCAACTTGCGATGAAAGTCAATATGCTTCAATTGCAGGTTGCGCACTTCCTGGCAGCGCAGACCACAGCCATAAAGCAATCCGATAAGCAGTTTATGTTTGAGCAGTTGAGCGCTTTTGAGCATGGCCCAAATCTCCTGGCGGCTGAGGATGACGGGAAGTGTTTTAGGCCGTGCAATCTCGGGAAGATGCAGGTGTTCATAGGGTAGCCCTTCTGTTTTGAGCAGGAAGCGAAGCCCATAAACGGTATGCTTAAAGTAAGTCTGGGAAGGAGTTTTGCTTCGTTGTTGGAGTTCGTAGAGATAATCCTTGACCTGTTCAGGCTCAAGTTCTGTGGGTAGGCAACCGAAGTGTAAGGCCATAGCGGCTACATGACGACTGTAGTTGTCAAAGGTTCGTGGCGCTCTTCCAAGCAGGGAAATGTTGCGTTGGAATCTTTGCAGTAAATCTGCAAAACCATTAACTTCACGGCAGGCACGGTTGAGGTATTTATTATACCTTAAGTCTTCCGGCGATTTTTTTTCGTTGTCATAATTTAAATTTTAGTGAATGCTAAATTTACGGATAGTTGCGGAAGGCTACCGTAGGTTTAGTTCAACAGTGTGTTTATAAAATTGTGGCTGGACGTTAAGCATTCAACTTTAAATCATTATTTTGCTTTTGTGGTTAATTGAAACTGACGTTTTTCAAATACCACAACTTCATAAACACTTTAACGTTAGGCGCAACTGAAGCGAACCGAAAGCAAGACTATTTGAAAACAGGAAAATAAAAGCTTGCAAACACTTTAGGTAATTTCCAATTCAGGCAAATTTTCCCATTCATAATACTCATTCTTCGCTTTATTATCCGGCCTTAATTTAGAAGTCCGGATACTAAATACCGGCAGGTAATTCAGTTCTTCAGCGGGCATTTCAAAGTGTAGGATGGCTTTATAATCTTCAATTGATAATTCTTCATTCACCCATTTTTGAGAAAGCTCAAAAGGAAGCAGCAAAGGCATCCTCCATTTATTATCGCCATCATTATGAATTTGTTTCATTACACTGTTCGCAGGCCTGGTGATTCACCGCAGTTGGTGTTGAGCGCAGGCTTTGAAGTAATGGCCTCACCAACGGCTGAATTTAAAATTGTCTCCTACCTGGCGCAAAATCCAAACCGCACGCTAACCCTAAGGGGCCAAAAGCATATACCTGCGGCGAAAATTAAAAGTTCCAAGCATAGTGTAAAGAATTCAATAAAGCAATCTGATTAGCTGGGATAAAAGCCGTTGTTCGCTCAATACTTCCGAGACGTTTATAACAAAAAACTTCCGCATTCATTTGCGGAAGTTTAAGAATTTAATTCCAGGGTATATGGTTTTCCCGGGTAACTGGAGCCATTTTACAGGCGCGGTTTCATTAGGATTAATAAGTCTATTTACAGGTATTGAATAAAAAAATAAGAAGTTGACTGATACCGGATTTTATTGGTGTTTCATGGATTGCGATCCCGATCATTATCGGGAAGTATTTTTCAATGGATTTGGATTGGTTTTCGATTAATGTTTGCTGAACATCAATCAACTTCTAAATGCAAAGATATAGCAGGCACCAGTGCCTCACAAGAGCAGTACTGCCCTTTTATTCCCGTATGGTAATTACGGTGTTCATCGTATATCAACGAGGGCAAAACGTATTATTACCTCCTTTCACCCAAAGGAATAAGTGCACGTTTCGTATCTTTTTTTCTACTGTTTTAATTTATCTATTGCCCAATCGTAAGCAATTCTTCCTCTATTTCCTGCTTCATTTGTTTCTTCATTTTGTCAATAAGCAGCATCAACACCAAAGCAACTATATTCAGATTGATCAATATAATTGCACCCTCCGCATGGGCCAGCTAATCTCCCCGATGTTGCCAACACAAACCATTGGAGCTTTTCGTCATTCGTTTACAGCGGGTACCCGATTTTGTTTTAGCAGAGCACTGAACTGCTATAGCATCGCTTTCTGGGTATTATCATAGCGACACATTTCTTTTCAGAATTCGCTGTGACTTTTACCGGAGGGTCGCAAATGCTGCGTTTTTAGAGATATGCAATGTCAAATATAGAGGTAGAAAAGCATCTTATTTCTTCTTTTACTGTTTTCTTCATCGGTTCTCAAAAGTGGATAAAAAGCTATTGAAGGCAAGCCTGAAACATGAAGGAAGAATAGAAAAGACAGCTTAAACTTTGCCTGTTTCTCCGCCTGATATAATTCGCTTCTTATTCGGTTGTTATTCGATCCGAGGGATCGAATAACAACCGTAATACATCTGTTTGATTAGCGTTAATGAATAAAAGAGAATAACCTGATGTTCAGTATAACCCTTTCCATTTTTAGGAAGGTCAAAATACTTCTTACGTTTCTGATTGGCTGTTCTATTTTACAAAATATACTAAGGCTTCATTAAGACAATTCTTTACTCTTAAAAACGTTTCTCTATTTCAAAAAAAAAATTTGAGCTTGAAAATTTTCTATTTTACTTTTAACTTAAAAGCATCGAGCAAAATTTAAACGTGTATGATTGCATTCTTAGTTGTCGATGATCATGCGATAATCAGGACAGGCTTAAAACTGTTGCTCGGGCAATCTTTTGCTCACTCCAGAATTGATGAGGCAAACGATGGCAATGCCGCCTTTGAAATGGTAAAAAGGTGCGATTACGATTTAGTTATCATGGATATACATATGCCCAACACAGATTCGTTTGGTATTATACAAACCATACTGGCACTTAAACCTTCTTTAAAGATCATCATGTTCAGTGTGAATGAGGAAGAGATTTATGCAAAAAGATATCTGAAAATCGGTGCCATGGGATACCTGAAAAAGGATGCATCGACTGATGAAATAATAAAGACGATTACTCTGGTTTTAAACAATAGAAAATATATCAGCGGGAAACTGAAAGAAAAATTAGTATCCGATCTGCAATCAAACTGCCAATCGGACAATCCGTTTGATAAATTATCTCCCCGCCAGTTTGAAATTGTGCCGCATCTTGCATATGGCGATTCCGTTTCTAAAATAGCACAGAAGTTAAACCTCCATACTTCTACAATTGGTACACATAAAGGCAGAATTTTTAAAAAGTTAGGTTGTCGTAATGTTATTGACCTGAACAACCTGGCAAAAGTTTATAATATAGTTCTTAGAGATTAATGAGTTGCCTCACTTTTTACTTCCTGGCGCTTTCTACTTTCTCTATAATTTTTTTTCTACAGACAATTCGTTTATTTATTACAAATCATTAAACGGGTACCGTTTATTTTTGTGGCATTAATCAGAAGCACAATCAAAAAAAATCCATCCTCTGATAGATTGTCTTGTGATTGATACGTAACAAAACTAACGTTGCAAAGATTTGCACCGTTGGTAAACCCAAATACAAAAAAAGCGATGGCGGCAAGCTGTCGCTTTTTTTATAGAAAACTTACTACATCAAATTCGTTCTTTAACTACATTTTACTATTGACAATACCCCCAACTTTGTTCAATTGGCTTACTATACAATACTAATCCATCTATGATAAACCGTTCACTCAAGTACCTGTTACTGATTATTTCTGTTGGTCTTTTTTCAACAAACTTATTTGCACAAATACCTGCATATCCCGGAGGTGATCCGATGGAACCTGATTCTGCTAAATATATTGGTCCCTTAAAACCAGCTGACGACAAGCTATTAATCCCACATTCCGGTGTTTTGCCGTCAACAAAGGGTAAAGATTCTAATAATAAAACAATTGAAAAGGTTCAGTTAAACAAAAAGGAGGAGGAAGATAAGCGCGTGATCTTCTAACAATTTAAAAAGTCAAATCCGGAATTCGGTGCTTACATCACCGGCTCCTTTCTACAAAGGTTCTAGTGGATTATTGGTTATATTCAAGTTTTAAAGCTTGCTGATTCTTACGATAATCACACATAGAATAGCTAATTTTCAAGCCACCTATTTTAAGCATTTACATAGTATCTCAACAACCGCTGAACGTATAATTGCCTCTGCTGGCGAAGGAAAGGTTTTGGGAGGGGTTCTGCAGATTAAAAAATTCAGGTTATAAGGATATCCTACCACTATAGACACTATTGGCACCATCCTTTTCATCGTGGCTTAAAAATCCAATCCAGGGTTATTATGCTGCTGGTCCCGAAAGAAAGTAGGGCAGGGGGTTCGCGACCATCCACAAGCTGTTGAAGACTATTTAAAAACAGGAAAATAAAAGCTTGCAAGCACTTTAGGTAATTTGTAATTCAGGCAAATTTTCCCATTCGTAATACTCATTCTTCGCTTTATTATCCGGCCTTAATTTAGAAGTCCGGATACTAAATACCGGCAGGTAATTCAGTTCTTCAGCCGGCATTTCAAAATGTAAAATGGCCTTGTAATCCTCAATCGATAATTCTTCATTCACCCATCTTTGTGAAAGCTCAAAAGGAAGCAGCAAGGGCATCCTCCATTTATTATCTCCATCATTATGAATTTGTTTCATCACACTATTTGCGGGCCTGGTAATTAAAGTATAACTCCAGTTCTTAATCATTTCTCCCGTAGATTTATCTACAATCTCAGCAACAGAATAGAGCCCTGGAAGAAAAAACATCTTCTGTTTTTTTAACGTAATAAAGTAAGGGATTTTGTTTTTAAAGCCGGGAACTTTGCGATGTTCATAAAAGCCATTTAAAGGAATCAGGCATCTTCTGTTTTTTATCTTATACCAATAGCTTTTTGTGTCTTCCAATATTCTTTCGCTCCTTGCATTCAGCATGCTGGCGCGCTGCCTTGCAAAGGTTTCAAGATCTTTTACATAAAACGGTACGCAGCCCCATTCCATCATCCGGACGTGCAATTTTTTATCTTCCCTGTTTTGATAAATTATGGGATGATTCTGATAAAGATGGCCGATGATGTGGGTCCCATCAAAATTTATTTCGATTTGCTCGTCTGGCACCAGGTCAGGAAAATAATCGGAAAGTTGTTTTATTTCGACTGTAAATGAAATGTCGTAACACATAATTTAAGCGTTTTCTATTTCGTCAAATTTAATTCTTAAAGTGTGATTTCCTCTTTTCAAAATAATAAATAATTCGCCATACACAACCTGCAACGATGGCCGGATCGTTTCATCGGAATCAATTCTCCAGGTGGTGTTTTTTTGAATATATCTCCTGATGTTGCCGGTGTATTTTAAAGCAACCCTTTTTTTAATCTCTTCCATGCTTTTTACAATGGCCCAAAAAACCTTGTAATTTGAATCATCAGAAAGCATTTCGGTAACTTTTAATCGATGCTTTGGATTCTTAAGATTGATGAGCGACCCATACTTGTCATTTTTAATAGCGCTGAAATGTATTTGCGCCAATCCTAACTGGTCATAATCCGTAAACAAAATATTTTCTTTTGGATCTTCAAAATGATCTATTGCCCTGTCATAGGATTGAGACACGATGTATATTTTATCAAGCCTGATCAAACGGTCAATATATTCGCGCTGGAATCTTTCGAATGGCTGAAACATTTCTAAATTTTTACTTTTAAAATCTGGTTGATGTCGGTAGTGTAATGAGCCGATAAATATTCAGTTTTTAACCGGTATCGCTTTTCAAAACCCTGTGCAGATAGCCGTACGATTTCTTTTCCGAAAGTCTTATTCACTTTATCCATTGCTTCCATGATGGTTTTATTTTTTTTGCGATTGCACGGATCAAACATGGATGCCTGCACTTTTTCATCCGGAACGATATCCATGGCAATTACGCCACACTTCAGGTAGTTATATCCATCTTTAAAAATGATATCCAGACCTTTAATGGCATATTTGATGATCTCCCCGGTAAAGTTAGAAGGCGATTCCAAATCAATAGTGATGGACCTTGAATATTGCTTGTCCTGCGTGCGGTGCAGGTTGGTTTGTAAAAAGACATTGATGCTTCTGCAACAACTATTTTGCTGCCTCAGTTTTAGAGCGCAGTTGGCGGCGTAATTGCAAAGCGCTTCTTTGATCTCTTCTTTTTTGGTTTGAAGTTTTCCGAACGATTTGGAAGTGCAGATATTTTTTTTGGCCGGTGGCTTAAATTCCCAGGCTATGGCCGGAATGCCCTTGAGCTCATTGAATAATCGCTGCACCACAACGGTCATATTCTTTTTAACCCATTGCTCCGGCGCTGAAATTAGATCAAGGGCTGTCTTAAAACCATGCCGGGTTAAGAATAACGCATACTGCCTCCCGATTCCCCAAATATCTCCCACATTTGTAGCCGCCAACATCTCGCTGAGCATGTCATCATTAGCCGCCCAAAAAACCCCGGTTTGCCTGTGGTATTTCTTGGCATATCTATTGGCCATTTTTGCCAATGTTTTCGTAGGAGCGATGCCCACCGACACAGGAATACCAATATTTTGCATAATGGTGTTTTTGATCCTTAAACCCAGTTCAAGAAGATCCTGGTAATCGAGATTGTGCATATCCAGGAAGGCTTCATCGATGGAATAAAATTCTAGCCGTGGAACAAAGCTTTCCAGTGTTTTCATTACCCTTTCACTGATGTCGCCATAAAGGGTGTAGTTGGAGCTAAAAACAGCAACGTTGTTTTTTTCAATAAGATCTTTAATGAGAAATGCGGGAGTGGCCATTTGAATTCCGAGTGCTTTTGCTTCCTCGCTCCTGGACACGGCGCATCCGTCATTGTTTGATAAAACAATAACCGGTTTTCCTTCAAGCTTTGGATTAAATAATCGTTCGCATGAAACATAAAAATTATTGCAATCCACTAACGCATACATGATCTTACATCTTTTACCTCCGTGATTATGTGGGTAACAACGCCCCAAACCTGCATGTTCATTTCTTCGGTGATCTCAATATCCGGAAACTTTGAATTGGCGGGGCAAAGCCAGCATTTGTATTGATTCTTCTTAAAAAACTTTACGGTGAACTCTCCGTTTAAAGTTGCCAAAACAATATCGCCGTTTTTGGGATTTAAGGAGCGGTCAACAATCAGTTTCGCTTTGGGAGGAATAAAGGCATTAATCATGGACACGCCTTCTGACTGGCAGATAAATGTGGCCAGTGGATGTTTGATCAGTTCCTCATTAAGGTCAATCCTTTTTTCCATGTAATCCAATGCCGGCGAAGGAAACCCCGCCGGTACCTTGCTATCGTAGTATAATATAGTTTGCGTATGTTTCATGCTAATATTTTTAGCAAAGGTAAAGAGATCCCAAAGAAAAAATAATCTTTTCATGTATTTTTCGAAAGATAGTTACCTTTAAGTTAAATTGATCTTATGAATTCACTCACTGTTTCTATCACAAGAGATATCATCGCACGTTCTTATCGTTGCGGTACCGACAATGAAATTGATATGATCGGAAATCATTGCCCTATTGCCTTGGCCCTTATTGAAAGATTTCCGGACGTATTTGTTTCCGGAACTCACATACATCCTTTTGGCGATGAAAGTGATTTAGCTTTTCCTTTACCCGGTGAAGCGATTGAATTCATTCGGCGTTTTGACTCGCTTGCCGGCACACCGGAAGAAAGAATGGGTTTGCCGGAGCTTACTTTTGAAGTTGTATTGGAGGAAGCTGGCTATGCGTAATTACAGCCAGCCATTATAATAAGCACACACTTTATTCATCAGGCATATTTCACATTCGGGAGTAGGCCTGCAAATTTCCCGTCCCAGGAAAGACATCGCCATCCCAGCGTCCCATTCATTTGGAGGGAGCGTTTCCATAATTTGTTTTTCTATTTTAGTAGCATCATCCCCGGTTGCAATTCCTAAACGGGGTGCTACTCTCAGCACATGAAGATCTACGATGACCCCTTCTGCCGGCGCTTTTGCATACCTCAATATCACGTTGGCTGACTTACGTCCGATTCCGGGCAGTTTTATAAGTTCTTGTAAATTCAAAGGGATGTTACTATCCTTTTTCACTTCATTGGCGATTTTAATTAACCATTGGCCTTTTTTACCAAAACCGCGTGCTTTACTTATGAATGGCATTAATGTTTCAGGAACTGCCTTTGAAAGTGCCGTCATATTCGGAAATGCGTTGAAAAGTTCCGGAGCCAAATGATTTACAATGTTATCCGTTGTTTGCGCCGATAAAACCACCATCACCAGCATTTGATATAAATTTTCGGCCTCTAAAGGATGTGGTGTGTTTTTATATTTTTTGAGCAATGGCTTAATGGCTTCGGGCCAATTAATTATGGGTTTCTTCATGTAATTAATTATGATGTGAATTTACAGAATTTAAGCATTCAACGGATTCATCCTTTAGAGCATAGGCCTCTAATTCTTAAGTTAACCATTTATTGCTTTCAAAATAATTCAAAAAAATTTTCCCTACTTGGTATCATAATGTGAAAAATCGTTTTAAAACAGGAGCAATTTTGTTTTCAAATAAAAGCGATACCATGTTCAATAATATTTCCTGGGGTAGCTAGCTTTTAATAACAGCGGTGATTACCGCCATCTATTATTTTTTAATCGGAGTGATTTATTATAGAAAACGAAATTTTAGCCGGCGCAGGTGTTCCTTGTTTATCTTCCGAAGCCATTCCTTGCCAGTGAGTAGCCGGCTTCTGCTCTCGTGATTAATGGCAGAAAAGAACATCTACGTAGAGTAAGAATGCAAAGCTGAGAAAGGATTGTGTGTATTTGTGTGTTTACCGGGTAGCATCCTTATCGTATTAGTTCAAAACTTCCTTTTAAACTACTCGAGGTATTACCGCCAGAAACAAAGCGGCAAATATACACGTAGGCACCCGCGGGTTGATCAGCATCTCCTATTTTTCCATTCCATTTCTTGCCTAACTCTTTCGTTTCAAATACTTTTTCCCCAAACCGGTTATATACCTGGAATACTAAATCATGTATAGGACAACCATTTGCGACTGGTCCTATCGCATCATTTAGTCCGTCACCATTTGGAGTAAATGCATTAGGAATACCGATACAATTAACTCCTGTATTGCATGCATTAATTATTAACGAGGATGTATCCTTAATAATACAACCGTTGTTATCGGTAACTTCAGCATATACGGGCATCGTTTGCATTGGGGTTATAAAAATTGAAGAAGTTTGTTCTCCTGTACTCCATTTTATCGATTTTACTGTAGCAGGATTTTCTGCTTGCACAGAAAACGAAATCCCCTGGCCATAACATATTGACGTATCGTGAGGTAAAATATTGATATTATACTGCCTGATATATTTAAGCTCTACAGGCTGAGAAATGGTGCAACCAAAATTGTCTTTAGCCACTAGTGTATTTGGACCGGAAGGAGCACTTGAAAAAAATGTAGCAGGTTGAAACCCGTTATTATTTAATGAAAACACGTAGGGAGAACCTCCGCCATGTACTGAATCTATTTGAATCGAACCGGTTGTTTTGCCGCATACCGCATCGATAGATGTATAATAAATCGAGTCGGGCCCGGAAATGTTCTCAATAGTTATGACTTGCTTCAGTAAACAATTCTTGTTGTCTTTAATATGAAGCGTATAGGCACCACTGTTCAAATTGCCTATCTTGAAAGTGGATGTGTACGATAAATTATCAAGAGAGATGCTGTATGGCTCACTCCCTCCATACACGTTATTCACCAATATGGAACCTATTGAGGATGAGCAATGGTCAGGCAATACAGAAATATCAGCAGAATCAGGAGGTAAAGATTGCCGAACAAGAACACTATCACTATACAAGCAGCCAAATGCATCCTGGACTGATATTAATGTGGTAGAAGCGGCAAGACTGCTGAAAATATTATCTGTTGTATATGAATTATTATTTATTGAAAAAAGGTAAGGAGCGCTTCCTCCCGTAATGCTATCAATATTAATAACACCGTCATTTTTATTGCAGGAAGCAGCAGAAATGATAGGGTGTATTCGTGTAGGGCCGGGAATATTTGTTATAGAAAATGTATCTTTTGCGAAACAGCCATTTGCATCTTTCACTGTTACCACATAATCGCCGGAATCAACATCATTAAATGTATTAGTATTCGTAAAAGCTTGCGCATTTACCGAGAAGGTATACGGAGCCTGTCCGCCCTTAATGTCATTTATGGAGAGGCTTCCGTCTTTTTTATTGCAATGAGCATTCCGTATATCGGCCATAAAAGAGTTTACACTAGCTGACGGTTTTGGAATGGTGAACTTAAGTGTCTTAGTTAAAAAATTTGCATCTGTAACAGTTACCGAATAATCACCGGAAGGAAGCCGGACAGTTGAACTATCCGCGCCATTGCTCCAGGCGAAGGTAAAAGGAGCTTTGCCGCAAATCACTTTAAGATGTACAATATTATTGGAATCACAGTTGGGAGATAACGTCACACTGGAATCAATCGTTAGTGCCGAAGCGGTGAGCTTCATAAGAAATGGAGTGGAAGACTTGTTGTCAATAAAAGGCTTGTAATAAGCGCCATTCCCGGGGTCAGTTAGTGCAGGAATGATAAGGGTTGTTGGCAAATATTTGAACAAATAAATTAAGTCACCTTTCGAATCAACTACGAAATTGCTGTGATCGTAGTAATCGTCAGCCCAGTCGGCAAGAGAACAATATTGTAGATCGCCATCTGTGGTATAAGTCATAAATATCGGCGATTGACCGGATACATAGTGCCCGTTTTGGCCATTAAAGAAAAAAGATCCATTGCATTCAGTATTTTTTGTAGGGAAATCATACCCGAGACTGTTCATTTGCCCTAAGATGTGTAACAGGTTATTTGCTTTATCATATACCAGGCGATTATAATAATAACCTTTTGTCTGTATATATTGTCGAGTCCATACCAACTCTGTCTTTTCATCAAATTTTCTTAATGTACCTAAATCGTTTATGACATATAAATTACAAGAATCATCCACGGTAATATCCGAAAAAGAAAAAGCACCCGGCAAGGCAGTACACCAGGTAATTTGCCTGTCTTTATTGAATTTGGTGATGGTAAAGCCCCACATGTTGCTGTTGAAATAGCCGCCCGCATCCTTTAGGGGGTAAACCGTGGACCTAACATTGGCACCGACATAAATATTGCCTTTATGATCGACCTCTATTTTCGAATCCCCATCATCACTATTACCATCGATATGAGTTGACCATAATAGTTGGGATGAGCTGCTAAACTGGCTTATAAAAATCAACTGCCCATAGTGGGAAGGTCCCTGCATGTAAGCCCCATTTCCGGGATCTGCCAGCGGGAAGGAAACTTCTTCGGATGCAGATCCTGTTATATACATATTACCTTCTTCGTCTGTAGTTATATCCAGGGGGCGGGTATCGTTGTAGGCACCGAAGAAAGAGCACCATAATAGTTTTCCGTTATTGTCAAATTCCGTTATAAAATTATCTTTCGGATGCGTGTCGAAAAAGCCTCCTTTGTTTTTTAAAGGAATAAAATTGGTAGCGGTATCATCTATATAAATCCTGGAGGTTACTTTGCCCAGTGCATATACATTACCGGACCCATCAATCGTCATTATATTTCCTTCACATTGAGCCTTGCCTGCAAAGTAAGTGGACCACAATAAAACACCTTTTGGAGAAAATTTCATAATAATCATAGCACCGTTATCTACAGATGAATAGTCCTGGTAATATGCTCCATTCCCCGGATCAGTGGTAATAAAAGGAAGTTTACTATACGTCGTAAGCGTTACAAAAATATTTGCATCTTTATCCGTAGCAACATCTGCTCCCATTATTTCCTGATACAAAATATCCGGTTGAGTGCCGGGCAAATAAGTAGCCCAAAATACTTCAGGGTCTATGATCAACGTTTCATTCAATTTACGTGGTGCTCCTCCAAAAGTTATTATTTGACCCTTTCTTTTATAATAAATATTCACCGGTTCATGACTTTTCTGTAAAAAAGATACCGGCGCTTTTTCAGTAAAGGAAGTCAAAGAAGTTTGTGCCGTTATGCCGCCTGCTTCATTGAGATTAAGCCCTGCATTTTTAGAGTAACGTAATTTAATATTCGTAGCATTGCCACCGGGCCTGATAATGAAATTATATTTCAACTTTGTTTTACCGGTGCTGTCGGTCACGAACTGCACCTCCCAGTCGATATCAGGATATACATTTTTAAATACAATTTCTTTGCAAATGTGCAATCCGATATTTCCGGTATTATATCCGGTTGTGTAATAATTGTACCTAACATTACGGTCCGCAAAAACTTCGGTAGCATTTTCCAAACTTATAGAAGCGTTCAGTAAGGAAATATCCACCCGCTCTATATCATAATTAAACCGGGTAATGGTATTTTTTTTATTTTTTACAGGTATGGATCTTAATTCTTTTACAATTTTATAGTTGATATAAGATAATCCTTTGTCGGTTATAAAAATACCACACTGGCCTATACGCGTACCGTATAGGATATTATTTACGGGATTATTCTTTTCATCAGTAAACTGTCCTGCATTTTTTACGAAACCCGCCTGGTATAAAGCCGGAGCATAATTAGCAGCGAGCTTATTTGATAGATTTTGTGCAGATACACTGTTAATAACATAAAAAAATAATAAACAAATTAGCAGTCGGAACATATTTTGATCAGGCAACTATCTTATAGGAATTAATTACAAGTAAATGAACATTAAACTTAATAAACGAACTGATTTTGTAAATAGTGCCTGCAATTTAATTTTTTTTGATAACAGAGGCGACGACACACCTTTTTTGACTTGTCATTATATTCATTTATTTGATTAAACCCGACGGATACTGAACAAAAGTTGTTATCGTATGATAATCAAAAAGCGACGTATTTTCTTCTGACAAGATCCCGATAACCATCGGAACTCCCTGTTTTTACGGCACTTTCCAGGTAATACCGTGGTTACTAATCGTAAAAGTCAAAAAACTAAAAATATTCTTTCCCTACTTGGTGCCAAAGTGTGAAAAACACTTTTTAAACAGGAGCAACTTTGTTTTGAAATAAAAGCGATACCATGTTCAATAACATTTCCTGGAGTAATTATCTTTTAACAACAGCGGTCATTACAGCCATCTATTATTTTTTAATAGGAGTGCTTTATTACAGAAACGAAATTATAAAAATTATCTTATCACGTAATGCGGATTTTATTAACACACCTGCAAAAGCAAGAAGAGACTATGCAAACATAAATTCTGATTATAATCAAGAAGTATTAAATCAAACAATTGAAAATGAGAAGGAAGATGCTTTTGAATCTTCAATGGTTCATGAATTAATGAATGATCTGAAGAAATTATTTAAGAAAGCTTCAGATAAAAAATTTATGAAAGAGGAACTTATTCTGGCCTTACAACTAACATTAAAAAATTATTTGCGGTTAAAGGTAAGCCCTTTCTGTGGCGCTATTAATAGCCTCATTGAATTGGAAAGCCAAAGTCAATGCTCTATCTATCTAAATGAAGATGAAATGGAACTGTTATGGAAAGAAAGGTAGATAGAGTTTTTTTGAATTATTAATCTTTAAATAAAGCGAGTATGAAATGTGTAAGACGAATTTTTCAAGAGAAAAACAAGAAAAGAATTTTCAAACTGATCGCGACTACAGTTTTAGTTATTCAACAGTTTTCATTGTTTGCCCAAGATGGAAATGCAGGAATAAATGCAGCTAATACCCAGGTGCGCAGCTATTTTACCTCTGGTACAAATCTCATGTATGCAGTTGGTGCAGTTGTCGGACTTATTGGCGCTGTGAAAGTATATAACAAGTGGAATAGTGGGGACCCTGATACCGGCAAAGTAGCAGCAGCATGGTTTGGCAGTTGCGTTTTTTTGGTCGTGGTAGCTACGGTAATTAAAAGCTTTTTTGGCGTATAGGAAATTATTTGAATCAATAAGCAGAATGAAAATGAACACCATTTATAAAATAAACAAAGGCATTAATAAATCCATTGAATTCAAAGGATTAAAGGCTCAATATATCTGGTATTTAGGGGCAGGTTTACTGGGACTGTTGATACTTTTTGCCATTTTGTATATCGCTGGGTTAAATACTTTTTTTTGTTTGGGAATAGTACTAATTGGTGGAACAATTTTATTCATATATGTCTATCGGTTGAGTAACAAATATGGCGAACATGGCATGATGAAAAAAGCTGCAAGTCGAAGTATTCCAAAAGTCATTAAATCCAATTCCAGAAACATTTTTATTAGCATCAAAAGAGTAGACGATGGAAAAGTGGTTGCATAATATTTTGCCTATAATGGGTGTAGAGCATAACTGCATTCTCTCAAAACAAGGAGATATAACCATTGTATTTGAAGCAGTGCTTCCGGAGATTTTTACTCTGTCCGATAATGATTATGAAGCATTTCATAATGCATGGTTGAAAGCAATAAAAGTATTACCAAAGCATTCAGTTTTTCATAAACAGGATTGGTTTATTGAAAATAAATACTTGCCTGATTTTAATAAGGAGAATAGCTTCCTGTCTCTTTCAAGCGAGCGATATTTTAATGAACGTCCTTTTCTTGATCATCATTGTTACATCATGCTTACAAAGAAACAGAAAGGGCGAAAAGAATCAAGTTCATTATTTTCTTCTTTATTGGGCAGGTCATTCGTTCCGTCGCAAACATTGAAGCCTCAGGTATTGCAAGACTTTTCGAATAGTTGCAGTCAATTCAAAAGAATTTTGGAAGATAGTGGTTTCGTGAAATTAAAAAGATTGACAGATGAGAATTTAATGAGCCACGAAAGGAAAGCCGGGCTGATTGAAAAATATTGTTTCCTATCTGAGGGAAATGATGAACTAATCATAAAGGATATTTCTTTTAAAGCTGGAATAACGGTAGGAAAACAATATTCTCAATTATATACTTTGGGAGATGCCAATAATTTACCTGCCCTTTGCGGTTCCAGAATTACCTATGATAAATACTCAACCGATAAAACAAAATTTTCTGTTGGATTTGCTTCTACCATTGGGCAACTGTTGCCATGCAATCATATTTATAATCAGTACATTTTTATTCAGGATTCACAAAAAATTATTCAAAAATTAGAAAGTAAAAAATTAAGGCTGCAATCACTTTCGGCATATTCAAGAGAAAATGCAATTGCCCGTGATGCCACTAATGATTTTTTGAATGAAGCAATCAGCGAACAACGTTTACCGGTAAAAGCGCATTTCAACTTATTAGTTTGGACTGATGAAAAGGAAAAATTAAAAGAGGTGCAGAATCTTGTTTCTTCGGGCCTGTCTCAAATGGATGCAGTACCAAAACATGAATCAGACGGCGCTCCACAAATTTTTTGGGCAGGTATGCCTGGCAATGCAGCAGACTTTCCAATGAATGACACTTTCGACACATTTGCCGCACATGCCGCATGCTTCTTAAATATGGAAACCAATTACAGAAGTTCTACAAGCCCTATTGGTATTAGGTTAGGTGATCGTTTAACCGGGAAACCCCTTCATGTTGACATAAGTGATGAACCGATGAAAAAAGGGATTTGTACTAACAGGAACAAATTTATTTTGGGGCCGTCCGGAAGCGGTAAGTCTTTTTTTACCAATCACATGATTAGAAGTTATTATGAACAAGGAACACATGTAGTATTGATAGATGTAGGTCATTCCTATCATGGATTGTGTAAAATGGTTAAGGGTTACTATTTTACTTATTCTGAAAACGATCCTATAAAATTTAACCCATTTTTTATTGCTGAAGGAGAAGTTCTTGATACAGAAAAAAAGGAAAGCATTAAAACTTTGTTGTTGGCTTTATGGAAAAAAGATAATGAAAGTTTTGGAAGAAGTGAATATGTAGCATTATCGAATTCACTTCAAACCTATTACACGCATTTGCAAAAATATCCGGATATTTTTCCATGCTTCAATTCATTCTATGAGTTTTTACAGGAACATTTTGTTCCCATTCTTGAAAAAGAGAAAGTAAAAGAAAAGGATTTTGATGTAGATAATTTCCTCTATGTGCTAAGGCCGTATTACCAAGGCGGAGAGTTTGATTATCTTTTAAATGCTACTCAAAATCTTGATTTGCTTCAACAACGATTTATTGTATTTGAACTTGATAATATTAAAGATCATCCAATTCTTTTTCCAGTTGTTACACTTATTATAATGGAAGTTTTTATTTCTAAAATGAGGAAGTTAAAAGGAATTAGAAAAATGATTCTGATTGAAGAAGCGTGGAAAGCAATTGCGAGAGAGGGAATGGCAGAGTACATAAAATATTTATTTAAAACAGTAAGAAAATTTTATGGAGAAGCAGTCGTAGTCACTCAAGATGTAGAAGACATCATTTCTTCACCAATTGTAAAGCAGACAATCATTAATAACAGTGATTGTAAGATACTCCTTGATCAAAGTAAATATCAAAACAAATTTGAACAAATACAGGAATTGCTCGGATTAACTGAAAAAGAAAAATCACTTGTGTTATCTGTAAATAAAGCGAATGATCCTGGAAAAAATTATAAAGAAGTTTTTATTTCTCTGGGAGGCATTTTATCAAAAGTATATCGAACGGAAGTTTCCCTGGAAGAATATCTCGCCTATACCACAGAAGAGACAGAAAAAGTAAAAATGCATCAATATGCAAAAAAATATGGAAGCATTCAGCAAGGGATAAAAGCGATGGCGCAGGATATGAGAATGAGAACAATTTAAAAATTAAGTTTTTAGAAAACAGAAAATGATAAAAAAAATTTGTTTACTGACTTTATTTCTGTTCCTCATTTTTACAGGATGTCAGGAATATTCAACTGAAAATATTTGTGGAATTTATGTTGTACAACGGAACGATGAATTTGCAAAAACCAACGATACTCTAATTATATCAAAACCTGAAAAAGGAGGTTTTGAAATTACCAGAAAGATTTTATCTCAGTATTTCAACAAAAACAAAAAGCCTTTTTATAAGATTAATCATTGGACAGGAAATTTTAATGCAGCTGATAAATCTCTTTTAATTAATAACAATGGAAGAATACTATACTTTTTTCCTGAAAGAAATGAATTGCAATCCGGGACTATCATTTTTAAGAAAATGTAAATGAAAAAACTAGCCATAATATTAGGAATTGTATCAATTTCCATGGTATTGCCTGTTAAGCAAACACAAGCCCAGATTAATGTAGCAAGTATCATTAAAGAGGGTGTGAAAAAAGTAATTATGGCAATTGATTTAAAAATACAAAGGCTTCAAAATAAAACTATCTGGCTACAAAATGCTCGGAAGGAAGTGGAGAATACAATGTCAAAAATTAAATTGGATGGAATAACAACCTGGGTAGAAAAACAAAAAACACTGTATCAGAATTATTTTAATGAATTAAGAAAAGTGAAAACAGTGATTTCATATTACTATCGAATCAGGGAAGTAACATCGAAGCAATTGCAATTAGTTGCTGCTTACAAAAATGCTGTGGCACTTTTTAAACAGGATAAACATTTCAATTCAAACGAAATTAATTATATGACTAGCGTTTATTCGGGCATTTTAGATGAAAGCGTTAAAAATCTTAATCAAATTCTTTTAGTAATAACTTCTTTTTCAACTCAAATGGATGATGCGAAGAGGCTCGAAATTATTGATGCTTCGGCGGATGCAATTGAACAAAATTATATGGATCTCATACAATTCAATCAACAGAATATTTCTCTCAGCCTTGATCGTTCAAAAGACTTATCGGAAATAAATCAGGTAAGAGTCTTATATGGATTGCAGTAAGGTTTTAAATGAATTTCAAAATGAAAAGGATTTCTCTGATACTATTATTTTCATTAATCCTTCATAAAGGTAATGGGCAAACATTTGCCGAGTGGACGCAACAAAAGAAAACACAGATAAAATATTTGCAGCAACAAATTGTTGGCTTGCAGATCTATGCTACGTACTTGCAAAAGGGATATAAGATAGTAGGAAAAGGCCTTTCAGTAATTAGTGATATAAAGAATGCTGATTTCAATTTACACAACAATTATTTTAATTCACTTAAATTAATCAATCCAAATGTGAAGAAATATCCTGGAATTGCCGACGTCATTTCTTTACAGTTAAGGATTCTAAAAATCTACCAAAAGGCTATTCAAGCAACAAAAGGAAATAGTAGGTTTACTGGTAATGAAGTATCATACATACAAGATGTTTTTACCAGAATACTATCTGAAGCATCAGACGATATCAATCAACTGATGGCTTTCATTACTCCAAATTATTTGATTATGAAAGATGACGAACGCGTCGTACAGATTGATAACATTTATGAGGATATGCTGGACAAGCAATGTTTTGCCGAAGACTTCAGTAACGAAATTTATGTTCTTGGTATGCAACGATTGAAGGAAAGCCAGGATATTAAAATAAGTAGATTATTAAATCAAATAAGATGAAAATGAAACGGGTTACCATCCTCCTGATTTTATTCGGTCTTTTTAATACAAAAGTAAGCTTTGGACAATCACAAGAAGCACAGCAACTTCTATTGGATGTAGAAAAGCTGGCGCAGTTTAAACAGATTTTAAAGGATTTAAAGCAAGGTTATGAGATTGTTTCATCCGGATACAACACGATTAAAGATCTTTCTCAAGGAAACTTTGATATACACAAAACTTTTTTGGATGGGCTTTTAGCAGTAAGCCCGGAAGTAAGAAAATATAAAAAAGTGTCGGATATCATAAACATGCAATTACAGATAGTAAAGGAATATAAAAGTGCTTTTAAGAGGTTTAAGAATAATGGTGAATTCACAGTAGAAGAGATTGATTATTTGAACAAAACCTATAATGATCTTTTAAAGAAAAGTTTGAATGATTTGGATGAATTATCAACAGTTTTAACAGCTGGAAAATTGCGGATGTCTGATGATGAAAGGTTACATTTTATTGATAACGTATTTGAAAACATGCAGGATAAATTAGTTTTTCTCAGGCATTTCAACAGCAGCGCTGCCATACTTGCCATTCAAAGAGAAAAGCAGCAAAACGATGTAGATGTTTTGAGGAAGGTTTATGATGTGAAATAAACATTTAAAAGTGTGAAAATGAAAAAGTCGGTAAGAGTTATCGCTATGATAATAGTAGCATTGATTCCTGAATTTACAAAAGCACAAACTGTTGCCGGCGAAATTCATAGTATGCAAAGTGTTCTGGATAAATTGTTTAACGACATGATGCCGCTTTGCAGCCAATTAATAGGAGTGGGAAGAGGCATTGCCGGATTTGCAGCTACATGGTATATTGCTTCGCGGGTTTGGCGGCACATCTCCAATGCAGAGCCTATAGATTTTTATCCATTATTCCGCCCATTTGTTATCGGTTTTGCGGTGATTATTTTTCCTTCAGTTATTGCCATGATTAATGGAGTAATGCAACCTACGGTTACAGCCACCTCTTCAATGGTTACGGATTCCGATAAGGCGATTACTCAATTATTAGCTATGAAAGAAGCAGCAATAAAAAATACTACTGCTTGGCAAATGTATGTTGGAGAATCAGGGGAAGGCGACCGGGATAAATGGTACAAATACACTTACCATGAAGATCCATCGCAGGAAGGAATGTTGGAAGGGATAGGAAACTCTGTAAGTTTTGCTATGTCGAAGCTTTATTATAACATGAAAAATTCAATCAAGGAATGGCTTTCAGAAATTCTAAAGATATTTTATGAAGCAGCAGCTCTTTGCATTAATACAATAAGAATTTTTCATTTGGTCGTTCTGGCTATCCTTGGTCCGTTAGCTTTTGGTATCTCAGTGTTTGATGGTTTTCAACACACATTGACTGTTTGGATCGCACGCTATATTAATTTCTTCTTATGGCTTCCGGTCGCAAATATTTTTGGAGCTATCATGGGAAAGATTCAGGAAAATATGCTGAAGGTTGATATCAGCCAGATACATGATCAGGGGAACACATTTTTTAGCCCCACAGATATTGGTTATCTCATTTTTATGATCATCGGTATTGCTGGTTATTTTACCGTTCCGAGTGTAGCTAACTATATTATTCATGCAGGAGGCGGTAATTCATTGTTGCATAAGGTTTCAACTGGATTCAGCAGTGCTACCAGAACAGCTTCCTCAACTATGTCTTCAAATGCTTCTTCAATGGTAAGAGATGCATATGGAAACACAAAGAATATAATTCAATCAGGTTATGAAGGAAAAGGAAGTGATTACTTTAAGGACAAAATTTCCGGGAAATAATAAAAAATAAAGGACATGTTTCAGCAAATGAAAAATATTGATACCGCTTTTAAATATGTGCGTGGATTTACTTTATTGATTATCCTGGGAAGTTTTGCGGTTAGTTGTTTTGCAATTTATAAAAGTTATGAGTTGGTAAATGCGAATCAGAAAAAGATTTTCATTTTAGCAAACAATAAAGCAATTGAAGCTTATGCTTCTGACAGAAAAGCAAATGTAGCAGTAGAAGCCAGAGATGAAATAAAAACTTTTCACAATTATTTTTTTACACTTTCGCCTGATGATAAAGAGATACAATCCAGTATAACAAAGGCATTATATCTGGCGGATGCGTCAGTAAAAAATGAATACGACAACCTAAAAGAAAGTGGTTATTACACAGAAATTATTTCAGCAAATATCAGTCAGGAAATTATTGTGGATAGCATTCAATTGGACTTGAATCAAACGCCATTTTATTTCAAATGTTTCGCTACCCAGAAAATAACGCGGACAACAAGTGTTTTAACAAGAAACCTAATAACAGAAGGATTCTTAAGAAGTATTCCAAGGTCAGAAAATAATTCGCACGGGTTCTTGATTGAACGTTGGAATATTTTAGAAAATAAAGATTTAAAAATTGAAAAAAGGTAATTATGCTTTTATCAAAAAAAAGAAAATCGATTTCTTCTGAAATCGATACTGCACAAATTTCTGGCTTGCAAAAGTTTTTGAAAATAATTGCGCATAAATGTATTCGTACACAATGTAAAGTGGCTACTGCAATGCAAAAAGGAAGCGAACATCTTTCTGTTACTGGTAAGAAATTGGCTTTAATAACTTTTTGTTTTATTGGTGTAGCGGCCAGCATTTATGCATTTACCGAAAACATTTTTTATAAAAAGAATTCAAATCATTTCCTGATTTCTCCAATTGCAATTTCAAAAAATGCTCTTGAAAAAGATAATAGAACCTCTGACGTCCTATCTGTTAGGGAATTTAATCAGATCGAAAACTTTAAAAAATATATTGATAGTCTTTCTAAGTCCATTTCAGGGCAAAGAATAAAAGATAGCATTCTAAAATTTCGCCCTCTGCTTATAGATAGCATCAACGAATTAGAAAAACTATATCAAATGCAAGAAAAAAATAAAAAATAAAGATATGGAACAACAATCTCAAAAATTGCTTCGCAGACGAAGATTTCTAATGGTCTTGCCTTTACTTGTCTTTCCCTTTTTAACCTTAGCTTTTTGGGCTATGGGAGGAGGAAAAGGTTTTTCAAATACAACTAATGCAAAACAATCAGGATTGAATCTTGAACTGCCAAATGCTAATCTTAAAAATGATGCTATAGACAAACTTGGTTTTTATGAAAAGGCAACCAGAGATTCATTGAAATTAAAAGAGGAAATGGAAAATGATCCTTATTTAAAAAAGAATATGGATTTGGAAGATACTTTTTCAGATCATTCTATGGAAAATATTTTACCATCAATTCCACAAAATTCAACTTCTAACATCGACGTAAATGAGGAAAAGGTATATAATAAATTACGACAATTAAACGATGTAGTGAATTCAAAAAAGAATAGTCAGGAATTAAATACTTCAAATTACTCTACTGAAAAAGTAAATAACGATCCTGTTGTAAACAAAAAAGATGTTGATCGGTTAGGACAAATGTTAGATAACATGAATCAAAGCAGCACTGAAGAAGATCCGGAAATGAAGCAAATGAATGGGATGTTAGAAAAAATTTTGGAAATACAACATCCTGAAAGAGTTTCGGAAAAAATAGAAGAGAATTCAATTATTCATAAAAGACAAGTTTATCCTGTCATAACAGATGTTGATCAGAATAATTATTTATTTTCTAACGGATTTACTTCTAAAACCAACTATGATAGCAATAAACTAAATAACAAATCCAGCAATCAATTTTATTCTATTACCAGTAAGAATAACGAAAGTGATTTGGTTCAAAATTCAATTCAAGCTGTTGTTCATGAAACTCAAATTTTGGTTGACGGATCGACTGTCAAATTAAGATTGATGAATGATATTTTTATAAATGGCTTATTTATACCGAAAGACAATTTTATTTATGGTAAAGCCGCTTTGAACGGTGACCGGCTTATGATTATAGTTAAATCAATCCTTTTTCAAAATAATTTATTGCCTGTTAATTTATCTGTCTTCGATTTGGATGGTTTAGAAGGCATTTATATTCCAGGAAGTATCACAAATGACGTCGTGAAACAAACATCTAATGATGCCTTGCAAAATATGAGTTTGGATAACCTCAATTCTACTATAAGCACACAGGCAATAAGCGCAGGTATTGAAGCGGGGAAAAATTTACTTACAAGAAAGGCGAAGTTGATTAAGGTAACGGTAAAGGCAGGGTACCATGTACTTCTGCAAAATAACAACGATGAATAATTCAATACGAATGATTCAATTTTTTAAATTTTAAATTCTTCCAAATGAAAAAAATAATTTTTTTAATAAGTATTGCTCTTCTGATAATAAATCGAAAGGCTTCTTCACAAAACTTTGAAAGCATTCCTTCAACTTCATTAAAGGTTTCAACCAATAAAACATCGAACCTGATATTTCCATTTGGGATTAAAAGTGTTGATATTGGAAGCGCCGATTTGAGGGCTCAAACAGCCAACGGTGTTGAAAATGTTCTTCAATTAAAAGCTGCAAAAGAGAATTTTGATGAAACGAATTTAACTGTAATTACTTCTGATGGAAAATTTTATTCTTTCCTGATTGATTATTCTGCAAATCCCAACATGCTAAATCTTAAATTTAAGGATACTTCAAATGATGCGGCCTTATTTTCATCTCCAGGCTTGAAGTCGTCAAAAAGCAACGCTGCACAAATAGAAATAGATGCAAGGAAATGCCTGGAACAAAAACGATTTTTATTTGCCTTGAAGGATAAAGCAAATGGCATGCGTTTGCTGCTTTCGGGCATCTATATAGATAACGATGTGCTTTATTTTAAACTCAATGTGGATAATAAGACCAATATTAATTATGATTTTGAATCGCTTAATTTTTTTATAAAAGATATAAAACAAGGCAAGCGAACTGCTGTCCAGGAAATACAGCAAACTCCATTACTGGTTTATAATGATTCCGGTTACGTAACAGGTGAATCCAGTTTGTCCTTTGTTGTTGCCGTTCAAAAGTTTACTATCCCTGATAAAAAAATGTTAGTAATCCAATTGATGGAGAAAAATGGCGGCAGAAATTTATCGTTAAAAATTAAAAATAGAACGATTGTAAAAGCAAAAACAATTTCATCCGATTAAAAATCATTTTCGGGATTAGTGGAACAAGTGAATATAAAAATCAAATCAAAAAAACTATTTAGTAACCAAACAAAAAATCAATTTTATGAACGAGAAAAATTTAGACTACCTGGTAAATCAAATGAAGTTTACCGGTTTCGGTGAAGGACACCGTGATGAACTGAAAGAAAAAATGGAAAAGAATGAACCACAAATAACCATTTTTCATATGGCAGATTTCGGAAAAGATAAGACAGTCGCAACATTGCAATTGAATAAATCCGGCGAAAGCGATATGTACTTTTTTAACCGTTACAGCCTGATGTTGAAAACCACCAAAAATCCTGATCCAGTAAAACAAACGTTTTACATCAACAATAATCAAAGTAATATCACTTTAAAAGAGGCTTATAATTTAATGAGTGGAAGAGCGATCCATAAAGAGCTTACTCCAAAAGAAGGAGAAAAGTATCAAGCTTGGATGCAACTTGATTTTAAAGAAACAGACAAGAACAACAATTACAAAATTAAACAGTATCACCAAAATTATGGCTTTAACCTTGAAGCTACTTTATCAAAATATCCCATTAAAGAATTAGCAAATGAAGTAGAAAAATCACAACTTATTGAATCCTTGCAAAGAGGCAATAAGCAATCTGTCACATTCTTACAAAATGATAAGGAGCAAAAGATTTTTATTGAAGCATCACCTCAATTTAAATCAGTAAATTTTTATGATGCAAATCTTCAAAGGATTAAAGCGGAAAATCTTTATGAAAAAAAAAGTCCTGAACAATCAGAGAAGCAGAGTTCAAGGCGCGATATAAAACAAGGAAAAGAAGAAAGTGAAGGTGAAGCTGAAGCCATGCCTAAACAAAAAAAAGCAAAAAGAAAAAAGCAAAATTTGAACGCTTGATTAAAATTTGATGACAGGTTTCGCAGCGCTTCAATTTCAATCTTTAAAAAAATTTGAGCGCTGCTGTCATCAAAAATAAGTTTGTTTATCTGAAGATTTAGAAACAGTGAAATAGAATGAATTCAGAATTGCTACAAAAGTTTTTCGAAACAATTAAATCTGATCCCAGGATTGGTCCTGTTCATATAAGTTTATATGCCGCTCTTTATTCACAATGGAGCGAAAATAAATATGAAAATCCGATCTACATTTTTAGCAGTGAACTGAAACCATTTTGTAAAATATATGGCTCTGCTACCTATCACCGTTGTCTCAGGCAATTACATGAATATGGATACATCAGGTATGTTCCTTCTTTTAATCATTGTTTAGGAAGCCTGGTTTATTTTCTTGAAATACGAAGAATTACTGTCAATAAAAAAAATAAAAGATGGAAAATGTGAAGAATGAAAGAGCAGCAACACCAATGCTTTTCCCCTATGATCCTGAAATTTTTTGGAAGCAAATAAGGCTAATAATAAGCGAAGAAATTGCGAGGTTGGAAAAGAAAACAGTAACTCCAATTACTTATAATGTACCCGGAATGAAGTACAAACCTCTATATAAAATTTGTGAAGTTTGCAGTATTTTTCAAGTGACCAAGCCTACTATTTATGATTGGATAAAGCATGGGAAATTAACACCATTTAAAGTGAGATCAAGAGTTTATTTTTTATGGAACGATATCGAAAAGTTATTCCCCCAGGTACAAAAATAAATTAGGGAAAAGGCATTGTTTCCAGCCTTTACAATGATAAAAATGTGCGAAAGTTTTGAATAAAAATCCAGTGATTTTCTTAAATTTATGATGAAATTCTCGATGATCTGCAATTAAAACTTTGATTCTATGAGTTACATCCAAAAAAATTTAATGGCTAACGAAAGTATAGTGTACTCAACCAAATTAAATTGGACACTTTATATAAAGCCTTTGGTAATAATTTTAATTGGTATTGTTCTTTTCAGCGACAGCTTCCATTCTATAAATGGCTTCATTCTGTATGCATTTGGAATAATTCTTCTTATCAGCGGATTCTTTTCTGCTATGCTAACTTACTTCAAAATCAAAACTTTTGAATTTGCTGTTACCAATAAAAGGGTATTAATAAAGCATGGAATTTTAAAAACACAATCGTTTGAAATAATGCTGAATAAGGTTGAAGCTATTTACGTAGAACAAAACATAATTGATAGAATTGTAAACAGCGGAACTATCATAATTAAAGGCACCGGTGGATCTCAAAATCCATTACGAAATGTTGATAATCCTTTCCAATTTAGAATTGCAGTAAATGAGCAAATTGAAAATTTGAGTTTCGTGAGATAAAGTTTCTTTTTTTTCTGATGCTTTTACCTGTCGCAATCCATCGTTTCATATTGATTTGTGAAATAATTTAACTTCTGAAACTTTGTTCAATGGTAGTAATTTATCACTTTTATTAAGCCGGGCAAATTATTATTTCCTACAAATTTTAGGAGTTTATTTTAGGATATTACGCAATTTGAGACTCACATCCCAAACAGAACGAGCGACACTAAAGCGTGCCTAGTTGTTGGGATTTAACAAAAAAAATAAAGGAACAACTTTTCATTACCCCTTTAAACTTCAATACGAAATTTCGGTTCCTTTTGCAAAATCAGCACAAAGCTTAAATGCCTTTTGTGACCTTCACTGTCCGCATCCAGAGAATAAGGATTTGAAATTTGCTTCTAGATTTTTATAATTCCGACCGTTGGGTTTTTTATAAGTGTGAAAGTAAAAATTTTTCTGTGGAATCGTCGTTTATTCTTGCACATGAATGCAGTAGTTTGAAAAAATCAGGCTGTTTGAACTTTAGCAAACGAAGAAAAAGAGGAAAACGAAAGAAAGAACAATTGAAAAGTTAGTTATAGTGACTGTACCTTGTTGGAACATTATTGTTGATGTTCGTATGGAATATTCAAGAAAAAAAGTATCTTGAGGCACTAATTGCATTTACGGACACTTTATTCAACCATTAAGGCTGAAAGGATTAATGCCACTGTAATGAGAATAAAATTAAGTTTAAATAGCGCCGAACCTCAACCGATCCTCCCTATTAATTATCAGTATCCGCTATCATCAGCCATTTACAAAATATTGCAAAATGCCGATGCCCAATATTCTGCATTTCTCCATGAAAAAGGTTATGGTAAAGGATTTAAACTATTTACATTTTCAGATATAAAATGCCCTTTCCAAATTGTTGCTGATAGATTGATTTTGCTATCTAATAGAATCGAAATTACTGTTTGTTTTCATTTACCAAAAGCTGCTGAAACATTTATTAAAGGACTGTTTTTGTCGCAGCAAATAGATATTGCCGACAGGAAAAGTAAAACAAGTTTCATAGTAGAGCAAGTGGAATCTCTTGCATCGCCATTGGATTCGTTATCAAATGACGATGAAGTAGATATTCTTTTCAGGTCTTTGTCGCCGTTAGTTTGCGGATTAAAAAATGATAAGGGGCAATATGCTTTTTTGTCGCCGGAAGACACACGGTTTGAAGAAATGCTTTTTAAAAACTGGGAAGAAAAATGCAAAGCGGTTTTTGAAAAAGAAGAAGTTGCTAATCTCATGGCAGACCCACTTATTCAGGTTTTATTTTTTAAAAACCCGCCAAAATCACGCTTGATTACCATAAAGGCGGGCACTGCTGCAGAAACTAAAATCCGTGGTTTTATTAATTTTGAAATCAACATAAAAGGTAAAGTAGAAGCAATTCAACTGCTTTTAAATTCTGGTATTGGATTGTACAATGCGCAAGGGATGGGCTGTGTGGAGATAGTAGCGCCATAAAAATTAAGAATATGGATCAGCAAAAAATGCAAAGGCTGCTTAGGTTATTAATGATGCTAACCGGTAAACGCTGGTATTCTCTATATGAAATAATGAATATACTTGAAAGTTCCGGCAGGACGGTTTATCGTTACCTAGAAACTTTTGAAAGTGCGGGATTTGTTTTAGAAAAAAATAGAGGCAGTTACCGGTTGCAAAGAAGTTCTACATCTACACGCTCGCTGCAAAACCTGATGCACTTTTCGGAAGAAGAAGTTTTGATATTGTATGATACGCTCGCATTGATAGAAGGTACTTCGGCAGTAAAAGAACAATTAGTCCGGAAACTGAATTTGTTGTATGACTATAAGGCATTAGAAAAACTGCAACAAAGCGACGACCTCATGAAAATTCAAATTTTAAGTGATGCCATCCGGAATAAAAAACAGGTAAAACTGAAAAGCTATCGTTCCTCAAACAGTGATAAAATAACTGACAGGAAAGTTGAACCCTTTGATTATTTGCCGGATTACAGATCGGTCTGGTGTTATGAATATGAAAGCAAAAGCTGCAAGCAATTTAAACTGGCACGCATAGACGAAATTGAATTAATAAACCGGGATTGGGAGAATGAGCGGTTACATAAAATTTATTTCACCGATGCGTTCAGAATATCATCTGTAAAACCGATTGACAATATAGAAGCCAAACTAAGCCTGAAAGCCTACAATTTATTGCTGGAGGAATTTCCGTTATGTCGCAACCATGTTAATGATGAAGATGGTCATTATCTATTAAAAATTCCCGTTGCCGGGTACCAGGGTATTGGTCGTTTTGTGATGGGGCTGCCGGGAGAGATAGAAGTGTTGGGTAGTGAAGGATTTAAAGAATTTTTGAGGGAGGAGAGGAAAAAGTTTTTAGAGTGACGGTAATTGACAGTGAGGGAGGGTAGGTTTGTGGGTGAGAAGGCCGAGGGTGTGGTAATTTTATTAATATCAGATAGCTGAAAGGGAATGATGGAAAAAGATTAGAGAGGTATGAAATAATTGTAAGGAAATAATCTACATTCAACGTTCCTGATTGACCATAATTTTCAAAAAATAGACTTCATGAGATTATATTTAAAACTTACAAAAAACGCAGAAACTATTCCTTTTAATTATCAACATTTATTAACTGGTGCTATTCATAAATGGATTGGTGAAGAAAATAAAGAGCATGGAGATGTAAGCCTCTATTCGTTCTCGTGGCTGCAGAAAGTAAGTACAAATAACAAAGGAATTATGCTTACCCGCGATTCCTATTTTTTCATCAGTACTTTTAAAGACGATTTATTAAAGGCAATACTAAAAGGTGTTTTAAAAAATCCATTTATGTGTTGCGGTTCCGAAGTATATGATGCTCAAATTATGGAAACACCACAATTTGGGACGAAGCAACATTTCTTTTTAGCAAGTCCTGTGTTCATAAAAAGGCGTTTTGATGATAAGCAAAAGCACATTGCTTTTAATGATGAGGAGAGTGGAAAATATATGACCGAAACAATGAATAAAAAAATGTCGGTTGCAGGATTGTCAAGTGAAGGATTATCTATTGAATTTGACAAAAATTATCCCAATCCAAAAACTAAATTAATTCATTATAAAGAGATAGAAAACAAGGCAAACATTTGCCCGGTAATTATAGAAGGCTCACCTGAACAAATAGCTTTTGCGTGGAATGTAGGTGTAGGAAACAGTACTGGAATTGGTTTTGGAGCTTTAAAATAAAAAACTTATGAATTATTATATAGTGAAATATTCTGGTCCTTTTGGTTTTATTAAGCCTTGGACGGCAGTGAGAGACGGGGGCAAACCCACAGAAATACACACCTTTTCTCAGCAATTTTTAACGCCTTCAATTGTAGAAGGAATAGAGAAGAAATTGTTTCCTGAGTTGCTTTCTGAACAAGGTATTAAAAAAATTGTTGGACATAGGCTTTCCTATGAACAGATTAATGGACAACAAGAGGTAATTCAAACAAGAGGGTGGAATTCAAAAAAGCAAGGAAAGCAATTTTTGTTTGAACGACCCACTGCCATCTTGGTAAGAGGTATATTATTAAATCCCACTTTGCATTTAGCATTTCCTTCTTTTGAAGATTCCCAGAAGGCTTTCACACAGCACATTTGTTTGTGCAGAAATGAAGATGTTTTACTGCCTGAATTAGTAGAGAAAATAGACGATGAAAGTTTTAATGCTGATGTAGAGAAATATGCTGGATATGAACTTGTTTTCGAGAAAAATGACAATTCATTTCTGGTTGGTTATAATCGTCAAAATGGAGCGCCAATGTATGGATGGCTTAAAACAATCGGAAATCCTGTAAAAAATTATTAATGAAACCTTTATTTGCCAAATCCAAACCTGAATGGACACCGCTTATTGTTCACTTACAACAAGTGGCATTAGTGAGTGTTTCTTTTGCAAGGCATCTGGGACTAAATGAAGAGTTGGCTTATAATGGAGCAGTATTGCATGATATTGGAAAAGCGCATGATTATTTCCAAGATGTACTAAAGGAAAAAGTTATTTCCAGAAAAACATTCAGGCACGAAATAGCTTCCTTGTTTTTTCTTTCTGCATTTCCAAAAGAACAGCATGATACTTTAATTGAAATGGTAGTAGGGCATCATAAATCTGTAAAGAAAGATGCTGGAGAAAAAGGTTTGTTGGATTTAGAAAATGGGTATGATTATCTGGGTTTTCATTTAGGAAACTGGGAAAGTTGGAGTCCTTCAGCAATTGAATTACTAAATGAACTTGGCATTAAAGCAACACCAATTTCGAAAGCTGAAGCCATAAATAATATTGAGTATGTGATTAAATATTGCAAGAAAAAAACAAAAGAAAGAGGCTATTCTGAATGGAGAGGATTATTGATGGGAGCAGATCATTTTGCTTCTGCTGTAATTAATGATACGAAAAAGCAAGTTGATAGAATTTTCAGGATTCCGGACTTATCTTTTTTCAACAGAACGCATCCATTGTACCCACTTTCATTAATAAGTACAAATTCGGACAAAATACATACGATAGTTGTTGCTTGTACAGGTGCTGGCAAAACCGATTTTCTTTTCAGAAGATGTAAAGGAAGGGTTTTCTATACTTTGCCATTTCAGGCATCTATAAATGCCATGTTTAAACGGATATCAAATGATTTGAAGAAAACAAATCCTGATTTGGATATTCGAATATTGCACGCTGCATCCTCAGTTGTAAAAAGGAAGAACGAAGAAGAGGAAAGTGTACTGCAATCTTTAATTGGTTCTTCGATAAAGATTTTGACACCCCACCAATTGGCTGCAATAGCTTTTGGAATGAAAGGATTTGAAGCATTACTTTTAGATTTAAAAGGTTGTGATATTATCTTAGATGAAATTCATACCTATACTGGTGCTTCCCAGGCAATCGTGTTGAAATTAGTTGAAATCTTGAAATCTAATCATTGCCATATTCATATAGGAACGGCTACCATGCCGTCTGTTTTATACGAGAAAATCATTGAAATATTAGGTGATGATATCTATGAGGTGAGTTTATCTGAAGATGAGATGAATCAATTCAACAGACATCGGATTCACAAGATTCAATCGTTTGAAGATGCTTATGAAATTATTGATGCAGCTATTGAAAGGGAAGAAAAAGTCTTGATTGTACTCAATAAGGTAAAGGATGCTCAGGAATTGTTTGCTAAGATTGAGGATAAGTATTGGCAAATTCCAAAAATGCTTTTACATAGTCGTTTTAAAAGAGGAGACAGGAATCAAAAAGAAAAACAACTAATCGGGTTAGATGAAAACGGATTTCCTACTCATGAATTTAATACTTCTTATAAAGCATGCATTGTAGTTTCAACTCAAATAGTGGAAGTAAGCCTTGACATTAGTTTCGATGTAATGATTACGCAGGCTGCGCCAATAGATGCATTAATACAACGGTTCGGCAGAATAAACAGATACAGAACATTGGAGAATATCGGACAATTAAAAAGCATTTATGTTATAGCACCACCCGAAGATGAGAAATCTGCAAAGCCCTATAACATAGAAATTATAAGGAAATCTTATGAAACATTGCCTGATGGAGAAGTTCTTTTTGAAAAGGATTTGCAGAAAAAGATTGACGGAGTTTTTTCAGAAGTTGATTTTTTAAATATTGAAGAACATGCAGTTTTTAAATTTGATGGAAAAATTACTATTGATAAGTTAACTCACAGAAGTAAATCGATCTTGTTTGAATTATTGGAAATAGATTCCGTTTCTTGTATTTGCGAAAACGATGAAAACGAATATGAATTTGCTGATTATGAAAAGAGATTAGAAATGGAAATACCAGTGAGATATTTTTCTGTGAATAAAATGCGTCAATCCAAAAAAGGGAATAAGCCATTTATAATTCCAGATAGTGCATACAGTCCGGAGATAGGGCTGGAAGTAGAAAAAATCAAAGAAAAAAATTTCAGTGTTGATAATAGAATGTTATGATAACAAATTTAATTGGAAGGGCTTTTTTGGAAGCATACAATAAGAAGTACCAAAAAGATTATTCCCCGAAAGACTTTTTTGAACAGGAATATTTTGAAGTATTCTTTAACCATGTTAAATACATGCAATGGGTTACTAATTCACCCTTCGTCCAAATGAAAAAAGGGCAAAAACCTGAATTGTTATCTGTGGCTGACAGGAAAGAAAAGCTTTCAAACCTTCATGAGAAAATCAAAGATGAAGAACCCGATGCAAGCTTTGCACTAGGTTTTCCAGCTTCTGATGTGAAAGACTACGCAAGCACTTCAGGGCAAGTTTCAGACGTATTCATTCCTATTTCAGATGATGAAATCTATTTATCATGGATAGGAAGTGGATTAGGTATTGGCGTAGCAGGTGGTTATAATTTACTTTTTAATGATGCAGAAATAACACTAAAAACTTTTGATGGCTGGAAGATTTACAGAAAATATTTGAATGATAATACATTGGATAAAATGGGAGGGAATCAAATTAATTCATGGAATGGTCAATGGCTTCGTTATTTATTAGGAGGAGATTTTCAAGAAGATTTTGATTTTTCACGACTTGTTGATGAAGACATATTCAAAGTTGAATCGAGCTTAATCAAAGTAAACACAGTAAACTGGTCATTGCTTTTTTTTAGTCTTTCTCAGTTATATCCTGATAAGGAGCTTACAGCGTATGTATATAGTTTCGGGCAAACAAATAAAACAATTGGATTCATTCCTTTTCAATTAAAAGAAGGAACCAATCTCAGAAAGGTATATAGTAAATTGTATGGAAATGAGTATTCATTTAATTCTAAAGAATTTGAATCATTATTCGGAATACATATAAAACGTGCTTGTGAATTAGGGAGTATTGGAATTCAGGCGCTTCGACCGGAAGGGTTAAAAGAATACATGTTTGACAGTAAAAATTTATCATTTAAAAAAGAAGAAGAGAATATTATTTATCACGCATATAAAACTTGGTTAATCGCTATGTTATCAAAAAACAAAGAAGAAATCACAGATTATACTTTAGAACTGGCTAAATCCATTTTAAAGTATAGAAATTCGGGGAAAGGGAATTCCCGTATCACTCTGGTTGAAAATGAACTATTTAGTTCTAAATCAAAAAAGAGTTTTATTGAATCATTAACTATGATGGTTACTGAGGTTGATGATGACGACCTACTACGCTTTAAAAAGTTAAAGGATGAAATACATCTTATGACGAATGAGGAATTCGGGTATTTCAGTACTTTATTAAAATTTGATTATGCGTTCGTTAAAAAACAATCTTAAACTTAAAAATAAAAATAAAAATAAAAATTATGAGCAATACAATTTATATCCGCACACTTAAAAGAGCTGAGCATACAGTGTTTAACGTAGCTAATGGTCAAAAATATTATTATGATGTACAGTTTAACCGGAGAATCCCTTTTTCCAGTGGACAACAAGTAAAGCGATCTTTAATTGACACTTTGTGTATGGTAACTGATGAAACACCGTCACCAACTACGTTTCTTTTTGATGCCGATAAACAAAAGAAACTTAAGGAAGGTGAAGTTTATGGAACTTGTGATCCAACTTATATTGATCAACTGTTTGGTGGTTGGATGAAAGCATCTAAAGGTGGAGGAGAGCGGACATTAAAAAGAAGAAGTCCTTTATCTATTTCTGCGATGAGAGCATTACATCCATTGTTGGCAGGCATGGATTCAAAAACTGAAAAGGATGGTAAATCAACAAGCGGAGAAGCCGGTTCATTTGACAGAAGTGACCGTCCTAATAATAAAGTAATTGTTAGAGATGAGAATGGAAATCAACTAAGTGAAGAGGATATAGCTTCGTTACTTAAGATAGAAGGGAACGTAGATAGGAGTTTGACAAGAAAATGGCTAAATCCTGCTGATAGAGCAACCGGGTTATTTGTGTTTGACATGGCAATTGATTTGAGAAGATTATTTTCTGTCAGCGTTAATTCTTTTGAACCGGAAATGGCAGATACCACCATTGAAAGTTTAAAAGGAAAAGGATGGATAGAATCAGAAAATGTATTTGGAAAATGTTTAGTTGCACCGAAAGAACTAAGAGAGAAATGGATAAAAGGCTTAGCCAAAGCAATTATCAATTTGAAAATTACTTCTAATCAATCAAGGACTTTTAGTCTGATGGAAACCTTAGCTGTTTCTATTAGTGACAATGCAAACTTGATTTCCGGAAGTATTCGTGCAAAATTATCAGAAGAAGATTCAAGTAAAGCTCAACCAATAGTAGATGAAAATCTTAAAGGTGTGGATACTTTTGTTACGATACAAGCAGGTGGTTATATTCAAACTAAAGGTGAGACTGTTGATGCTCTTGAAAAAGCAGAGCAGAAATTAATAGAGTTAATGTCAGCTTTCGATTACGAAAATCAATTGGTTTAAAATCTTTTTTAATTTTTGGTTAAACAGAAGATAGTGAAAACAACCATGAACCCTAACAACCTCCTCGACGAAATCCTCCTCATGCTTCGTTCATTAAAAGACAACCCAGAGCAATTAGAAAAACTGCATCAGTATATCCTGAATGAATTTTATAAAAAGGAAGACACTGCAAGCGAAGCCATCATGATTCCTGAAAGTTACGCACCGCTTGTAAAAGATACTGCAGAGAGCCTCAGTGCAGGATTGGTTTGTTATATCAATCCTGCTACGCTGAAAAAAATTGATATTCCCCAATCAATTGTCGATACGATGATATTTGATGAAGAAGGCGAAGAAGAAAATGAAGATAGTGTAGAAGAAGAAGATTTTTTTTATGCAGACCTGAAGCGCATCAATCGCGATTGGGAAAAAACAATTACCATCAATCCACCGGAATCAGGGGAATCATTTTCCTTTATGGAACAATTCGTGGATACGTTGCCCGAAGGCCGAATCAGCAAGATGTTGTCGGAAGCCTTATCCGGGCGAAAACCTTTCCGCCATTTTAACAGCATCATCCATCAATCAAATGAAAGGCAAGCCTGGTTTGCTTTTCGTCAAAAATGCCTTCAAAATTATGTAGCGGGAATACTCGCAGATGAATTATGGAACAATGAATCAGGCAAATAAAAACCAAATCAAACTATTTTATAAAAAAATAAAAATCCTCATTATTTGTTGCTTTGCTGCTGAAAATTGCAAGCCTCTTTTTTTAAAATCCTATTTTTTAGCGATTAACTGTATAGAAAAACAATGAACATTACTGCCACCCACATCAATTACTATCACATTTGCCGCAGGAAACTCTGGCTGATTTCTAATGGCATCAACATGGAACATACTTCCGAAATAGTAGCTGATGGAAAATTATTGCACGAAAGCAGTTATCCGCAAAGAGCAGAAAAATACCAGGAGATTGATTTGTCATTTGGTCTAAACAACGAAATTGAATTATTTGGAAAAATAGATTTTTACAATGCCAAAGCAAAGATTATTCATGAAATAAAACGCAGCGATAAAATAGAAGAAGCACATGAATGGCAGATAAAATTCTATATTTATTTACTGGAATTAAACGGCATAGAAGGTGTAACTGCAATTTTAGAATATCCCAAATTGAGGAACACTAAAGAAATTTCACTTTCATTTATTGATAAAGAATATCTGAAAGTGATGTTTGTAAAAATAGCGGAGCTAATGGAATCAGAAACCTGCCCGCCGCGCATTAACAGTAAAATTTGCAAAAGCTGTTCTTATTACGAATTGTGTTATGTGGAAGAGTAATCGGCTGTGCATTTACAGTAAAAGAACAAATAACGTGGCTTTTGATTTTCGCGATTTATCAGGTATTCGCTTTTGCAAATAAATTGAAGAAAGAAATTTACTGTGATAAAATAATTAGGAGAGATAAAACAAGTCTTTATATTGTCAAAGCAAACAATTCTATTTTTTTAATTACTCAAACTGAAATGAAAAAATCGTACTACCTTTTCAATGCCGGCAGAATGAGCCGGAAAGATAATACTTTGAAATTTGTTCCGGTAGGCGAAGATGGTAATGAAGGAATTCCAAAATATATTCCGGTAGAAAGCGTGGATAATCTTTACACATTCGGCGCACTGGATGCCAACAGCGCTTTGTACAATTTTTTAGGTAAGGAACAAATCAGTGTACATTTTTTTGATTATTATGAGCATTATACCGGCAGCTTTTTACCAAAAGAATATTTGTTGAGTGGTAAAGTACTGGTAGCTCAGACCAATGCGTATTCTAAATTAAACAAACGCATTGTAATTGCTCAGAAGTTTATAGAGGGAGCGGCATTTAACATGCTGAAAAATTTGCGTTATTACAACAACCGTTCAAAGGATACCACTCCGCAGATAGAAAAAATTGAAACCCTGATGATGCAAATTCCCATTTGTACGGAGATTGATATGCTGATGGGAGTTGAAGGTAATATCCGGCAAACTTATTACGAGGCATTTGATTTAATCATCAATGATTTTGAAATGGGCAATCGCAACAAGCAGCCGCCATCCAATGAAGTGAATGCGATGATTTCGTTTATAAATATGATGTGTTATACACTTTGTCTTGACATGATTTATCACACCCAATTAAATCCGACAATCAGTTTTTTGCATCAGCCGGGCTTTCGCCGGTTTTCGTTAGCGCTTGATTTGGCAGAAGTATTCAAACCTCTTTTAGCTGACCGGTTGACATTTTCTTTACTCAATAAAAAAATAATTCAGAAAAGTGATTTTGATCATCAGTTAAATAGTTGTTTATTGAAAGACAGCGGCCGGAAAAAAGTGGTAAAAGCGTGGGATGAAAAATTAAACGAAACAATCCGGCATCGTTCGCTGGGGAGAAATGTAAGTTATAAGCACCTGGTGAAACTGGAATGCTATAAACTCGTAAAACATATTTTGGGTATGGAAGAATACAAGCCGTTCAAAGCATGGTGGTAAGAAAGGAATAATTATCTTTCCCCCCAAAAAAAATGTATGTGATTTTGGTTTATGATATTGATACAAAAAGAGTAGGTAAAATGCTGAAGCTTTGCCGCCGTTACCTGAACTGGATTCAGAACAGTGTTTTTGAGGGCGAACTTACAGAAGTGAAACAGAAAGAATTAATTTTAGAAGCAAAAAAGATAATGAAAATCGAAGCAGACAGTTTGATTATTTTTAGCAGCCGCCAGGAAAAATGGCTTGACAAACAGGTAATCGGCAAAGAGAAGAATGAAATTGATAATATGCTTTAGAAGTTGTCGTACTACCTAAAAATCAAAACGATTCCCGCGAAGTTCTTTGACATATTGGAATAAAACGTTGAAGATCAGAATTTATTTAGTGTTGTCGGTGTGCGGTATGAATTGTATTACTGCACATCGACAATTTTTTAAACAAGAAACACGAATATTTATTTTCGTAAAGCCTTGAAAACAGGCATTTTTTTGTCGTCAATGTGACGGCTTTTAATCGAACCATACAGGAATTGAAATAGATAGATGCTTACGGTTTCATCCTCACAGATAGCCTTTTAATCGAACCATACAGGAATTGAAATTTCTCTAATAGATCGATGCGGTTATTCAGCCTTTCGACTTTTAATCGAACCATACAGGAATTGAAATTTATATTATCTTAGTTGTTGGCTTTTTAATCAAACTTTTAATCGAACCATACAGGAATTGAAATAATAAGCAAGTCCGGCTGCTACTCCCGTATGCCATCTTTTAATCGAACCATACAGGAATTGAAATGAAAGTAAAGCCGCTATTAAACTTCCCATGGTCATCTTTTAATCGAACCATACAGGAATTGAAATTTTTTAGCCATGCTTTCACCGATAATCTTTTTAACTTTTAATCGAACCATACAGGAATTGAAATGAGACAATGAAGCAATAGCGAAAAGACACGCCGCCACTTTTAATCGAACCATACAGGAATTGAAATAAGAATAAGCTGGCAATGTGATGCTCCCTGAATTCTTTTAATCGAACCATACAGGAATTGAAATTTGGCCCAACGAATCGGTAAACGGTAGTTTTAATCTTTTAATCGAACCATACAGGAATTGAAATTCATCAGAAAAACCAAACCCATCCGGCATTGAAGCGCTTTTAATCGAACCATACAGGAATTGAAATCTTGCTGGTGTTCCTGATGCTGAAACACTTGTACTACTTTTAATCGAACCATACAGGAATTGAAATAAAGAAGATGATGCACTCGAACTTGTGGAATTATATTCTTTTAATCGAACCATACAGGAATTGAAATTTTTTTAAAAAACCATGATACCCGCAGCCACACAAGCTTTTAATCGAACCATACAGGAATTGAAATATAACAATTACAGATGCAACTAAAGAACCAATAATCTTTTAATCGAACCATACAGGAATTGAAATAATGCTGCAATATCTCCGGTGGTAGTCCATGCAGTTCTTTTAATCGAACCATACAGGAATTGAAATTCAGAATTTGCAGGTAGTACAATCTCAGGTAATACCACTTTTAATCGAACCATACAGGAATTGAAATTGCAGTTTTAAACCATAAAGAAATCTGATCTGCAACTTTTAATCGAACCATACAGGAATTGAAATGTAATCCGCAAACAGGAGTAGTAATTTCCAACAATCTTTTAATCGAACCATACAGGAATTGAAATCCTGTTGAAGCCGGCTTGGTTTATATCAAAAAATCCTTTTAATCGAACCATACAGGAATTGAAATGAAGAACTGAAATCTTATTACAATCGGAACCGGCGCTTTTAATCGAACCATACAGGAATTGAAATATATTAACTGCTGTTTCCTGCCTTGCGTTTCCTGACTTTTAATCGAACCATACAGGAATTGAAATCCAGAATGTACAGCAGATGCTACGCATACGCATAGCCTTTTAATCGAACCATACAGGAATTGAAATTGAATAGCTTGGCCGGCCTCTGATGGGAAAAGAGTTTCTTTTAATCGAACCATACAGGAATTGAAATATAGTAGTTAAAGCAAATACAAGGCACTTCCTTTCTTTTAATCGAACCATACAGGAATTGAAATTTGGTAGCTTGTTTGGCATAAATCAAAATTCTTTGCCTCTTTTAATCGAACCATACAGGAATTGAAATTGCAGAAAGGAATAAAAGTAAATAACGAAGATCCTCCTTTTAATCGAACCATACAGGAATTGAAATAAGTTTACCAAGTCATTTAAAAACCTTTTGAGAAACTTTTAATCGAACCATACAGGAATTGAAATAAAATTAGAATATTTGGATAATTGCTGGCAGTTCTTTCTTTTAATCGAACCATACAGGAATTGAAATGTTGCACCTTTAATTCAGTGTGTACACGTTCATAAATCTTTTAATCGAACCATACAGGAATTGAAATTTCGGTACCTCTTTCAAATGACCTGAAATCAAACGTTCTTTTAATCGAACCATACAGGAATTGAAATTGGATTGTGCAGCTATAATTGCATCACACTGCGGGCACTTTTAATCGAACCATACAGGAATTGAAATAAATGCAGTGGCGGTGTGCCTTTTAGCATTCCGGTCTTTTAATCGAACCATACAGGAATTGAAATCAGGTAAATCTTATGTGATAGTTCAGAATCAGGGTTACTTTTAATCGAACCATACAGGAATTGAAATATCACTTCCTTCTGCCAGCCTTGTGCAAAGCGGCTCTTTTAATCGAACCATACAGGAATTGAAATTTTGTTTATGGCCCGGCCATTTACCGCCTGTTTGCTCTTTTAATCGAACCATACAGGAATTGAAATTTGATATTTATAATCATATAAAAAATAGCCCCCACTTTTAATCGAACCATACAGGAATTGAAATTTGTTTTGCACCACCTTTTAAAGTTTTTTCTTTACTTTTAATCGAACCATACAGGAATTGAAATTGCGTTAGCTTGCTCATTGGTTACTGGTTGCGGCCTTTTAATCGAACCATACAGGAATTGAAATTTGCTTTGCTACTCATTCGCTGGAACAAGGCACGGACTTTTAATCGAACCATACAGGAATTGAAATAAAAAGAAGCTCAAACGGCACTTAATTTTTTAAAGACTTTTAATCGAACCATACAGGAATTGAAATTTGATGGCGCAAGAAGCCACTACACACATCACAGAACTTTTAATCGAACCATACAGGAATTGAAATTGTAGATTGGATTCTTGCAAAGCCAGAAGGGAAGCAACTTTTAATCGAACCATACAGGAATTGAAATACATTACTTCTCAAGTCGTATCGGCGGCATTACTGGCTTTTAATCGAACCATACAGGAATTGAAATTGGAGTTATGAGCAAAAGAAAGCAGGGCGTGATTATACTTTTAATCGAACCATACAGGAATTGAAATAAATCTTGTCCGTAGTATTCTTTGAATGGGAGTGCTCTTTTAATCGAACCATACAGGAATTGAAATACTTTTAATCAATCAACAACAGGAAATGCTGCTACTTTTAATCGAACCATACAGGAATTGAAATAATGCTGCAATATCTCCTGTGGTAGTCCATGCTGTTCTTTTAATCGAACCATACAGGAATTGAAATGGATCAGCGATGCCGTTTCTTTTCTTAATTGCGGCAACTTTTAATCGAACCATACAGGAATTGAAATGGTTAAATCAACGAAGTGGCCAAACGGCTGATATCTTTTAATCGAACCATACAGGAATTGAAATTTGTCAAAAAGAATATTATCCCCTGCCGAAAATGTCTTTTAATCGAACCATACAGGAATTGAAATTCAAATGACAATGGAGGTAATATTTGGATCTCTAAATCCTTTTAATCGAACCATACAGGAATTGAAATATGATATGGGAAGAAGTGATAGTTCACAAAGAATGATCTTTTAATCGAACCATACAGGAATTGAAATTCGAGAGTTGCAATATTGGTAACGGTTGTGTCTGCTTTTAATCGAACCATACAGGAATTGAAATACGCTTCTCTTGTCATAAGAATAAGCATTGCCGATCTTTTAATCGAACCATACAGGAATTGAAATCTATTTCTTTTAAATCGTCTTGAAGTGCTTCCTCACTTTTAATCGAACCATACAGGAATTGAAATAGATGATCAACATTAAAGACATTAAAGTTCTTTCCTTTTAATCGAACCATACAGGAATTGAAATTTTGCAACGTCAGCTCATGCAGCCTCAGTGGCAGTACTTTTAATCGAACCATACAGGAATTGAAATTTGGTACAGCTTACCCTTATGGCTATGGTAGTGATATCTTTTAATCGAACCATACAGGAATTGAAATTGGTTAACCTTAGCTTATGCTGCTACACAGGTAACACTTTTAATCGAACCATACAGGAATTGAAATTGAACAGTAAGTCACGAGGATCATAGTGATCCGGCCTTTTAATCGAACCATACAGGAATTGAAATTTAGAAAATACTGTAAAGCAAAGGATCATAGTAATTCTTTTAATCGAACCATACAGGAATTGAAATAAGGATGATGAATAATAAGAATGTAAAATTTGAAACTTTTAATCGAACCATACAGGAATTGAAATACTATAGAGCAACAACGGCCACCCATAGGCCAATTTACTTTTAATCGAACCATACAGGAATTGAAATTTAACAACTCTCCCCTGTAATCTGCCGATTGTTTTCTTTTAATCGAACCATACAGGAATTGAAATGAAGATTTCAAATTTAAAAATGAAAGGTATAGTTATCTTTTAATCGAACCATACAGGAATTGAAATAATAATAAGTTTGCTTATGCTGTTACGCATTGCCTTTTAATCGAACCATACAGGAATTGAAATCTGTAATGCCTGTTGCATCTACTTTATACCAATTCCCTTTTAATCGAACCATACAGGAATTGAAATGGTGAAGATGCCGTCGAATTTATTCCAGCTCCATACACTTTTAATCGAACCATACAGGAATTGAAATGAAGCAATCAAATAATCATGGTAAGCTTCTGCGACTTTTAATCGAACCATACAGGAATTGAAATAGTGCAGCCACACCGATTAAAATGTAAGTGTACACTTTTAATCGAACCATACAGGAATTGAAATTCAAGAGTTGCAATATTGGTAACGGTTGTGTCCGATCTTTTAATCGAACCATACAGGAATTGAAATTTAACAACTCTCCCCTGTAATCTGCCGATTGTTTTTCTTTTAATCGAACCATACAGGAATTGAAATTAAGAAACGTTGCTGGTGTGAATGATGTGGTGATCTTTTAATCGAACCATACAGGAATTGAAATCAGATAACATACTTACTCTTAATAACAACGTAATCGCTTTTAATCGAACCATACAGGAATTGAAATATCCTTCATCCTCTTAAATTTACTTTCAACTTTTCTTTTAATCGAACCATACAGGAATTGAAATTTTTTTGAAGAAGGCACATTGATGTAAATCCTTTCCCTTTTAATCGAACCATACAGGAATTGAAATACAGCTTGGACGCAGATACAGTCTAATTTCATCGGCTTTTAATCGAACCATACAGGAATTGAAATTTTTCTTTTCTTATTGGTCACTCCATCCCAGTACTCTTTTAATCGAACCATACAGGAATTGAAATAAGCTTTGAAACTTCCCTTCTTTGATGAAAATTATGTCTTTTAATCGAACCATACAGGAATTGAAATGCGGCTCAGCAATGGGGTGCACCACCAGTTCAACCTTTTAATCGAACCATACAGGAATTGAAATATCTTTTCAGCAGACATGCTATCAAAAACCCGTGTCCTTTTAATCGAACCATACAGGAATTGAAATGTTCTTCGCCCAACATTTGCTTTATGCAAGTCAGGCCTTTTAATCGAACCATACAGGAATTGAAATTTTATGAGACTGCTTTGTACCCGAAGTAAATTGAGGCTTTTAATCGAACCATACAGGAATTGAAATCAGCTACCATTGCAGGAGAAGTTTCTGTATAAGTTCTTTTAATCGAACCATACAGGAATTGAAATGCGGATTAACGACTGATAACGGCATTGTATATGATGCTTTTAATCGAACCATACAGGAATTGAAATAAGGTTGAACAGCGCCTCGCAAAAACAGCCGCGACTTTTAATCGAACCATACAGGAATTGAAATTATACAACATACACTGCACAGCTCGCACAATCGGGAACTTTTAATCGAACCATACAGGAATTGAAATTTATATCGAATTACGAAATCAGCCTTTCACTTAGAAACTTTTAATCGAACCATACAGGAATTGAAATAAGGAAAGAACAAAGACGGTGCTGCAAGCGATGTAGGCTTTTAATCGAACCATACAGGAATTGAAATTTCAACACATCTCCTGCACCGTAGCTGTCAGAAGGACTTTTAATCGAACCATACAGGAATTGAAATTGAAATAGTAAACTTGCCATGCTTTTCAATGAATGCCCTTTTAATCGAACCATACAGGAATTGAAATTCATCAGTGATCACAGATGATTTATAGATGTCCTCTTTTAATCGAACCATACAGGAATTGAAATAAACTTTATGGAAGTGGAAAGTTTTTGTAAATAACTCTTTTAATCGAACCATACAGGAATTGAAATTAACCGATTGAGGCACCGTCACCGATTGAGGCACCGCTTTTAATCGAACCATACAGGAATTGAAATGACACAAGACGTTTCTTTTCATCAATACTTTTTCTTTTAATCGAACCATACAGGAATTGAAATTAAACAGAAAGAACTAATAGAACTATCGCTCCGATACTTTTAATCGAACCATACAGGAATTGAAATTCGTTGAGCAGGCAAACGGTTTGTTTGCTGATGTACTTTTAATCGAACCATACAGGAATTGAAATATGATGAACTATTGAACATCTACAATGAAATTCCAAACTTTTAATCGAACCATACAGGAATTGAAATTCAATAATGGCCGGTATTGGCTCTACGTTGTTTGTCTTTTAATCGAACCATACAGGAATTGAAATAGAACTGTTTTCCCGTCCACCAAAACTTTTGTTGATACTTTTAATCGAACCATACAGGAATTGAAATACATTTCCAGAAAGCATTCAATGGAGCAAAAAAGCCTCTTTTAATCGAACCATACAGGAATTGAAATTTGAAGAAGGATTCATGCAAATGATGTGGTGAAATCTTTTAATCGAACCATACAGGAATTGAAATTTGTTACCGTTGTTGGGAATAGTCGAAGCCCCGTCTTTTAATCGAACCATACAGGAATTGAAATGGCGCAGGATAAGCTGAAAGAAGTAGAAGGTGAAGCTTTTAATCGAACCATACAGGAATTGAAATATTGTAGTTAATTACATTGCTTCCGGCGCCGGCATCTCTTTTAATCGAACCATACAGGAATTGAAATCTGTATTCTTATCGTTATAAAGCCGGTTTCTTTTCTTTTAATCGAACCATACAGGAATTGAAATTGCAAAAACAACATCTTTGCATTTTAACCATACTTCTTTTAATCGAACCATACAGGAATTGAAATAATGCAGCGTGGAACTTTCACTTTGAAATTCCTTCTTTTAATCGAACCATACAGGAATTGAAATGTATGACCACTTGCCCATGTAGCAACCGCACTTACCTTTTAATCGAACCATACAGGAATTGAAATAGTTAATTACGAGTTTAGATAAAGTACGAGCGTTATCTTTTAATCGAACCATACAGGAATTGAAATGTTACTTCGGTAATTTGATGGACGTAACCAAGACTAACTTTTAATCGAACCATACAGGAATTGAAATTTACTTAATACCGATGGTAGTTTACAAGCTGGAACTTTTAATCGAACCATACAGGAATTAAAATGGAGCAACAACAATCGGAAGTCCTTCAAATTTCAGCTTTTAATCGAACCATACAGGAATTGAAATATATTTCAGGCGTTAAAGGAATTGGATCGATTTGATTCTTTTAATCGAACCATACAGGAATTGAAATACACTTACCTGTGCCAATGCATCCTGCTCAAATTTTCTTTTAATCGAACCATACAGGAATTGAAATAAGTACAATAGAATTACTAATGCTAAAAATTATTACTTTTAATCGAACCATACAGGAATTGAAATGGCTATTCTGAAGATCATAATCTTTTAAAATTAGACTTTTAATCGAACCATACAGGAATTGAAATTCCGTTACGTCCAAGCAAACCTCTACACGGAATTCTTTTAATCGAACCATACAGGAATTGAAATCTGGTATGGAAGCCCACGAATGGTGCCTGTGGTGGCCTTTTAATCGAACCATACAGGAATTGAAATTGATGTCTTCAATGTCCATTACTTTGTAGTCAATCTTTTAATCGAACCATACAGGAATTGAAATGAATTAAATCGCTGCCGCACTAATTACCTCCTTCCTTCTTTTAATCGAACCATACAGGAATTGAAATATACCACCCAACATCATTGCCGAAACTAATATAAGCTTTTAATCGAACCATACAGGAATTGAAATGATAAGTCTATACATTAACCACAAATGAAAAGACTCCTTTTAATCGAACCATACAGGAATTGAAATTTATTTTCTTCAACTTCGCACATCCATATCGATAACTTTTAATCGAACCATACAGGAATTGAAATATAACACCGGAAGCATGAACGAAGTCAGGTGCATTGGCTTTTAATCGAACCATACAGGAATTGAAATAAGAGAGATCCGCGGACTTTAAAGTTAGCAAGTTATCTTTTAATCGAACCATACAGGAATTGAAATAAAAGTATTTATGAGAAGCTGGACGAGCCGTGTTCTTTTAATCGAACCATACAGGAATTGAAATATTTTTACTCCATTATCATCAGGAGCCGAAAATATACTTTTAATCGAACCATACAGGAATTGAAATATGGGAATCAGTCTTTATCCGGAATAACCCTGGACGCTTTTAATCGAACCATACAGGAATTGAAATACAGGACTATTTGATTCTACCGCATTGGCCAACACTTCTTTTAATCGAACCATACAGGAATTGAAATAATATTTTCCATTTCAGGCACTAAAAGTTTTTCACTTTTAATCGAACCATACAACAGGAATTGAAATTAAACAGAACCACCTACTTCATTTTTATTTATATCAACTTTTAATCGAACCATACAGGAATTGAAATACTGATGCGGTAGGAGCAGCCGGTGTTCCAGTAAAAGCTTTTAATCGAACCATACAGGAATTGAAATTGCATAAGGAGCAGATACGTGCCTGATACCTATTCTTTTAATCGAACCATACAGGAATTGAAATCAGATAATTTTAAATGACCAAACAGCAGGTGGTAGTACTTTTAATCGAACCATACAGGAATTGAAATTGATTAAATTAGCAAATTCATCTTTACCGTGTCCGGCTTTTAATCGAACCATACAGGAATTGAAATGAAAATGTAATGCTGATTATTTGCGGACTTTCCAGTCTTTTAATCGAACCATACAGGAATTGAAATCTGTTGGTATAAATTAGGCACACCTTCGGGCTTACTTTTAATCGAATCATACAGGAATTAAAATCGGATTGAAACTTACATTTTATTTATTCAACACTTCCATATCTCCTCTTTGCATCCACAATTCTTTAATTTTATTTCCTGCCTCTTCAGGCGTTATTCTTATATATTTATAAAAATCCTTCACACTTTTGTGACCGCTTATTTTCATAATTAATTCAACCGGTGTACCTGCTAAAAATTCATTTGTGCAAAAAGATCGCCTGCAGGTATGGGAAGTAATCCAGGAGTATTTGGGTTTTGTAACCTTTATATCTTTATGGCCTTTTTTATAAGAAAACTCAATTGAATCATTTACACCAGCAAGTTTTCCAATAGTTTTAATATGTCGGTTAAATTCAGGGCTAGTTAATAGCGGTATTTGTTTTTTAAATTCATTGTTAAATAAATTTTGTGCCTCTTTACGTAACGGAATTACAACCCATCCATCAGATTTTCCTTGTTTCTTATGTAACATTCCATTTCTGACATCAGTTAATTTAATAGTTGAAAAATCAGAAAACCTTAACCCTGTCAGGCATCCAAGAACAAACATGTTCCGGTAATCAATAAGATGAGGAAAGCGGGATAAATTAACTTTATAAATCTTGCTAATTTCGTCCCAAGTAAGATAAATAGCATCAACTGCTTCTTCAGTTATTTTGAAATCCGTTAAATCAATTTGTGGAATTATCTTCTTTCTCATTCTGTTCCGGAGAAAAATTCTAAGTTGCTTAACAGTTTTACCAATAGTATTTATTTTTAATCCGTAAATCACTTCTTTTCTTCTTCTTTGAATATAGTTAAAGGACAAATAATCTATAAAAGATTCATAAAAATCAAGATTAAAGGAATCAAAAGTTATTTTCTTTTGACGGTATTGCTCAAAAGCAAGTAAATGATCTTTCATATTCCTGTAAATTCTTAACATCCCTGGAGTTACTTTTCCTGATTTGGATAAGATATAATTATCAATTTGAAAATAGAGATCAAGGTTTTTTCTTGGATCGTGAATTTCAGTTTCCTTAATTGCACTTTGAATTTTTAATTTAATTGATTGAAAATCTGTACTAACATCAAAATGTTCTTTTAAAAACATGATTAAATTTTCAATTTTTAAGTTTATTCCTAATTCCACTAAATCCTCTGTTTTTCTTATCAAATTTTTAATTTGGTTATTTAAATCAGTTGAGTTTCCATAGGACGATGGCAGTGATTCTGAAATCCGTAATGTTTTTTTATTCCAATATTTAACAGGAAGAGCAATCTCTGTATTTAAAAGAATTCTTTTATCGCTGTTAAGACAGTATTGAATGAAAATTAAATTAGTTCCATCTTTTCTCGTTCTTCCCGCTTTATAAATCGGTTTAATTGGTAACATGACGCTTTAGTTTAAAACTTAAAAAATGTTATTCCTTTAGAATTAACCATTTGATTTTTTGTTCTATCAAATGTTCTATCTAAATGAGATAAACCTATATAAAGCTACTTTCCAGAAAAAAACGACCATGTTAACAAAATGCTGAGAATCAGCACTTAAAGTAAGGATAGATAAAAATAAATAAGGATTACCAAATGGTAATCCTTACATCAGAGGTCCCGAGCGGATTCGAACCGCTGTAGAAGCTTTTGCAGAGCTTTGCCTAAGCCACTCGGCCACAGGACCTTTTTTTAAAGGCCGACAAAAATAAGTAATTTTTGTTTAGATTTCTTTTTTCCAAAAGGCAAAAATTTCGATTCGTTTGTATTGAAGTATTTTTGTAAAAAAATTAGAATTTCTTTATTAACGATAATACAAAAAGCAATACATGCAGCGCATAGCCGAATCAGAATTGATCCTTAATTCACGCGGAGCTATTTATCATTTAGACGTAAAGCCGGATGAACTTGCCAAAAACATTATTACAGTTGGCGACCCTGCCCGGGTGAAGGAAATCAGCAAGCATTTTGACAAAGTTGAATTTGAAAGACAACACCGGGAATTTGTAACACATACCGGATACGTGGGAAATAAAAGAATTTCAATTGTGAGCACCGGCATTGGTCCGGATAATATTGATATTGTATTGAATGAACTCGATGCTCTTGTTAATATTGATTTTGAAACAAG
>Ga0207652_10000326_pt1 | contig 49276 bp, 42 predicted proteins | sample KBSC63BmetaG_FD_184334 | JGI IMG/M metagenome (GOLD analysis project Ga0207652, IMG submission 184334) | Corn rhizosphere microbial communities from Kellogg Biological Station, Michigan, USA - KBS C6-3B metaG (SPAdes) (version 2) | ecosystem: Host-associated > Plants > Roots > Rhizosphere ... | reverse complement strand
GGTCTACGAGACGATGAAGCTCGACATGCGCGTGTTGGAGGTGGATCCGATCCACCGCCGCATCGTGCTCGGCGTGACGAACATTCCGGAAGATCAGCCGCCGCGGCCCGAGACGCCGTCGAAGATCATCCCGATGGAGTCGGAGCACGACATGGGATATCCGCCGGTCGATATGTCGCAGGTCGGCGACGAGTAAGGCTGCTCGTTTAAGATCTGGAAGAGCGAAGGGCCCCGTCGAAAAACGGGGCCCTTTTGCTTGGCTGGTAGTGGCCGGTCGACAACTCGAACGCCTCACGTAGAGTGCTTCGAACCTATCGGCGGAGTGAGACAATGTTGCGATACGGGATTGCTCGGTCCACGGCCATCGCTGCGACGGCTGCGACGCTCCTCGCATTGAGCACCCGTCCTGCACGCGCCGGCTCCCCCGACTGTACGAAAATCGACGCCGGTGCGGCCGCCACGGTGCTCGGCGTACCGACGCCCATCGCGAGAGATCTCGAGAGTGTGTCCGCGAGTCTGAAGAATGAAAACGTGCCGGGGGCGGCGGTCGAGAAGTTCTCGCAGGGGGTGTCGGCGCCGGGTCGGCCGGATGGGATGGCATGGCTCGTCGCTGCCACGACGACGCAGGGTCGCGGATCTGTGAGTGCTCTTTAGTAAACTCTATCGGTGTTCGCTTCCCCACGCAACACGCGAGCGCTCACACCGTGAGCTGCTCTCCCAGGATCGCCTGAGGTGGATCGCGAGCAATAGGGCGGAATGCCTATTGAGGCATGCATGCGCCCCGGCGAGACTGTGTTTGCCGGTGCCATCGTGATGGTGACGGCTCTCGTAGGCCCCCTTGGGCGAGCGATCACCTGATGCTCGCCGGCGGTTGCACTCACGATTCACCCGAGCTGGTCAATGTCCGAGAGATCACCAACGGCGACTCGGTCGACGAGCGCGTGCGCACGCCTGCTCCGTGCCGTCGCCCCCATGCTAATCACCACGGCCTGCGAACGAAGCGGTGCGACTCCGACGATGGCGCGCGCGGTCCAGCAACGCCCTGACGCACGCGTCATCATACTGTCGCCGTGCGACATTCCGTTGACGTACGACTTTCCGGCCCGCGTCCTCTCATATCGCCGCATCGAGGTTCGGCCGCGAATTGAAGGCATCATTCGCGAACGGCTGTTCGAGGAGGGGGCCGTTGTCGACGTGGGGCAGCTGTTGTATCGCATCGAGCCCGCGCGATACGAGGCCGCGCTGCGAGCGGCCGAAGCGCGGGTCGTTGCCGCGAAGGCGCGCAATGATCGATATGGGCCGTTGGTCGCGGAGCACGCGGTGGCGCAGCAGGAGGCCGACAACGCGCGCATGGAGCTCGAGAGCGCACGGGCGCAGATGGCGCAGGCGCAGCAGGACTTCGACGATACCTTCGTGCGCGCCGAGTTGAGGGGACGCATCGGACGGACGACGATCGATATCGGAGGACGCGTCACCGGCCCGGGAGATCTCCTGACGACGATCGATCAGCTCGACCCCGTCTACCTCGACTTTCATCCGTCGTCCAATCAAGTGAGCGAATGGTCGGCGAGCCTGCGAGCACGTCGACTGACGAGTAGCGGTCGCCGCCTCGGTGTCGAAGCGATCATGTCAGACGGGACCGTCCTCGCTCGACTCGGCCGCCTCGACTTCGTGGCACCGTCGGTCGACCCGGCAACCGGCACGCAGAACTATCGTGCGCTCTTCGCGAATCCTGATCTCGCGCTCGTGCCGGGCCAGTTCGTTCGTGCGCGCCTCATCGGGTTCACGCTGAACCGCGCACTCGTGGTCCCGGTTCGCGCGGTCCACACCACCTTGGGCCGGCAGTTCGTCTACGTCCTCGCTGATGGTGATACCGTACGTGTTCGCGATATCGAGACCTCTGCCTGGGACGGCAATCAATGGGTCGTTCGTCGGGGACTGCGCAACGGTGATCGCGTCGTCGTCGACGGCGGCCAGAAGCTGATTGCTGGTCACCCAGTGCATCCGGTTCTGATGGACGCGAGGGCAGACGCCCCGTCGCGCGACGGCGCATGACGGCGTCATTCTCTCCTGCCAGACGCGCCGACGCCGTGGGCATGACGTACCACTTCGTGCGGCGTCCGGTGCTCGCCGTCGTTCTATCGCTCAGCCTCGTGGTCCTTGGCGCGTTCGCGTTGCGCGGGCTGCCGATTGCGCGCTATCCGCAGATCACACCGCCCACCATCGTGGTCACCGCCGTGTATCCCGGCGCGACCGCGGACGTGCTCGCCGAAGCCGTCACCACGCCAATCGAACAGCAGCTCTCCGGTTTGCCGGGTCTCTTGTACTACACGTCGACGAATGCGAGCGATGGGACGATGACGCTCCAGGTCGTCTTCGATGTCGCGCGCAATCAGGATCTCGCGGCGGTCGATGTTCAGAACGCTGTGAAGTTGGCAGAGCCGCAGCTTCCCGAGGCAACGCGGCAAATGGGCGTCACGGTCACGAAATCCACGAGTGATCTCTTGGCCATGGTGGCTCTGACAGCGACCGACGATCACCTCGATGCCACCTATCTCACCAACTACCTCAAGGTCTACGTCGAGGACGAGATCAAACGGGTCCCAGGTATCGCGAACGCAGCGACGTTCGGGAACCTGATGTTCGCAATGCGTTTGGTTCTCGACCCGGACAAGATGTCTCGGCTCGGGATCACGGTCGCCGATGTTGCGGCGGCGGTGCGAGAGCAGAATTCCGCGAATCCCGCCGGCCAACTCGGACGAGAGCCAGCGCCCGCAGGGACCGATCTCGCGATTCCGGTGACGACCCTGGGACGGCTTCGCACGGCGGAGCAGTTCGACGACATCGTCGTTCGTGCTCAGCCGGACGGATCGTTGATTCGCTTGCGCGATGTCGGCAAAGCGGCCCTCGGCTCACAGAATGCGGATTTCGTCTCGCGACACAACGGGAAACCGGCCGCGTTCATCCAGATGAACCTGCGGCCGGGATCGAACGCGCTTGCGACCATCCAAGCGGTACGCCAACGCATGGAGGAGCTCCAGCGCGCGTTTCCCCCGGGGATGACCTATTCGATTCCATTCGATACGACGCCGTTCGTCCGCCTTTCTTTGCGCGAAGTCGCGCTGACGCTGGTCGAGGCGCTGCTACTCGTGGCGCTCGTCGTTTACGCCTTCCTCCAGAGCTGGCGAGCGATGCTCGTGCCGATGCTCGCGGCGCCGGTATCGGTCATCGGCACGTTCCTCGGGATGGCCGTGCTCGGATTCTCGATCAACGTCCTCACACTCTTCGCGCTCGTGCTGGCCATCGGAATCGTCGTCGATGACGCCGTCGTCGTGATCGAGAACGTCGAGCGCATCATGGTAGAGGACGGGGTGCCGCCTCGCGTGGCGGCTGATCGCGGCATTCGGCAAGTCGGCGGCTCCCTGATCGCCATCGTGCTTTCCTTGGTGGCGGTCTTTCTGCCAGTGGCGTTCGCCGGCGGGGTTACGGGGGTGATGTATCGACAATTTGCCGTGACGATCGTGATTGCGGTCGTCATCTCCGGCGCGGTGGCGTTGACGCTCTCACCCGCGCTGTGCGCGTGGCTGCTTCCGGAATTCCCGGAGGGACGGACGCGGGTCGTCTTCGGCCCGATCAATCGAGCATTCGCGCGGGCGACGGACCTCTATGCCGGAGTCGTCGAGCGCATCCTGAAGCATCCGTGGATCTGGATGACGGTGTTCGCCGGGCTCGTGGCGGTCGCTCTCATCCTCGAGCGCACGACACCGACGGCATTCATTCCCACGGAGGACAAAGGCTATTTCGCCGTTGCCATTCAGCTTCCCGACGGCGCGTCATTTCAGCGGACGATGCGGGCCGTCGAGCGCGTCGAGGGCCTACTCTACCGAGAGCCCGCGGTACATGACGTCGTCGTCCTGGCAGGACGCGATTTTCTCTCGCGGACCTCACAGCCGAATGGCGCCTCGATCTATGTGAACCTGAAACCATGGAGCGAGCGACGAGCTGGCGAATCGGTGGACGACATTGTTCGCCGCCTCAATGGCGCATTGGTTCGCATGAGCGACGTCACCGCATTCGCGGCGAATCTTCCGGAGGTCCCGGGGCTGGGAACCACGGCCGGCGTCGAAGCGTACCTGCAAAGCCGAGGCGGCCAATCCTTCGAGACCTTCGCGCGGCAGATCCAGGAATTCGTCCCCATGGCGGCGCAACTTCCTGCCGTTGCAGGTGCAAGCGTCAGCTTTCGCCCCGATGTGCCACGCGTCTTCGTGGATGTCGACCGCGATGCGGCGAAAGCACATGGGGTCAAGCTGGCCGACCTGTTCGGAACGATGCAAGCGACGTTGTCGGCTCTCTACGTCAACGATTTTAGCGTCTCTGGACGAACCTTCCACGTACAAATCGAAGCGCAGCCGGCATTCCGCCAGCGACCGACTGACATCGGGCGACTCTACGTCAAGGGGACCGGCGACGCGATGATCCCGCTATCGGCGCTCACGCACACGGATCTTCGAAGTGGACCGACCGTGCTCGCGCGCTTCAACGGATTCTCATCGGCACCACTCAGCTTGGCGCCGAAGCCCGGATTCAGCTCGGGGCAGGTCATTGGTGAGCTGGAGGGCCTCGTCCAAAAAGCCTTCCCCGATCATAGTGTCGCGATCGCGTACTCTGGACAGACGTTCGAGGAACGTAGCTCGAGCGGGACTGGACAAGCCGTGCTCGTATTGGGGCTCGTAATGGTCCTCCTCGTGCTCGCCGCGCAGTACGAGAGCTTCTCATTGCCGTTCGCCGTCGTGCTCGGAATGCCGTTTGGCGTGCTCGGTGCCTTCCTCGGAATTCGCCTTCGCGGCATGCCGGGCGATGTCTACTTCCAGGTCGGGCTGATGACGGTCGTAGGATTGGCTATCAAGAACGCGATTCTCATTGTGGAGTTTGCATCCGAGCTCCGAAATGAGGGCAAACCGATCGTCGTGGCGGCGATTGAGGCGGGACGGCTGCGGCTTCGGCCGATTCTTATGACGTCGTTCGCCTTCATCTTCGGCGTCGCTCCGCTCATTGGCGCGCGCGGACCCGGTGCCCTCAGCCGGCACGCGATCGGCACATCGGTGTTCGCTGGGATGTTGTTCGCCACGGCCATCGGCGTGTTCTTCATTCCGCTCTTCTTCGGCGTGATTCGCACACTCGCTGAGCGAGTGTCGTCGTGGCTGTTGCCGATGTCGTCGCGGAGCGCCGCATGAGGAACCTCGTCGCTCTGCTGCCTTTGGGCCTCATGGCGGCCGTGTGCGCTGCGTGCGCGCGCGCACCGCAACTCGGGGCCGACCCAGTGCGGGCGTCCACGTCGGCAGAGAGTCCACGGGCCGGTCGCGCGACGCACGCGACAATCGATTCCGCGGCGTTACGTAGCCGCATCAGTGCCGACGCTGGATGGACCGCCGCTCGCGTCCACACGCTTGGTGATCTGTTGGCGCTTGATTCGTTCGACGACTCCATCCTGACCGACTTGGTGGGGACCGCGATCGAGAGGAACCGCGACGTACTGCTGGCGCGAGCTCGCGTCGACGAGGTCCGTGCGTTGGCGGGCGTGGCCGGCGCGCCGCGTCTTCCATCGGCGTCATTCAACACTGGCATCGGAGCAAACCGCACGGTGCTTGGACAGTCGGCGCTCGAATACGACGCGTGGCGCACGACGGTCGACGCCGTTTGGGAGCCGGACGTCTGGGGTCGAATCCGGAATGGCCGAACCGCCGCGGCCGCGGATCTCGCGGCGGAGGAAGCTGCGACACGCACGGTGGCGCTCTCGCTCACGGCCGATGTGGCGGTGCGCTATCTCCAATTGCTCGAGCTGGACGAAGAGTACGAGATCGCCGTTCGGACGTGTGCTAGTCGACGTGCCATGCTCGTGCTGGCACAGGAGCGCTTCGCGGGTGGCATCGTCTCGGAGGTGGACGTGCGGAGGTTCGAGGCACAGCTGGCAGTGCCGACGGCTCGCGTGGCCCAAGTGGCCGGGCAGCGTTCGCAGCAGGAACATGCGCTCAACGTGCTGCTCGGCGAGGCCCCCACGCGAACGCGAGCGCGTGGCTCACTGTCGTCGTTGCAAACCTCATTCGCTATTCCCGACTCGCTTCCGACGGTCGCTGATCGATGGTCGTGCGGACGTGATCGAGGCTGAACGCCGCTATGCGGCGGAACTTGCACGCGTCAGTGCCGAAGCGGCGTCGAGAAGGCCCAGCGTCTCGATCGCCGCGTTCATGGGCACACAGGCGGCAACGCCGAGCACGATGTTTCGATCACAAACGAAAGTGTACCAGACGCAGGTGGGTCTTTCGATGCCGCTCTTCACGAATGGGCGTGCCGAAGGCCGCCTCGCCGACGTCCGGGCTGAGGCGGAGCGGGCGCGTATCATGTACGAGGGAGTCCGACTCGACGCGCTTCGTGATGCTGCCGATGCGCTGTCGGCGTTGCGAGCAGCGCGCGGCGAGGTGAGAGCGGCAGGCGTGCTCCAAAGTGCGTTGCAGCGGGCACTCGAGCTGTCCGAACTAAGGTACCGCGCCGGCGTCACGAATCTTCTCGAGGTTCTCGATGCACAGCGCGAACTGTTCGACGCCGAAATCACTCGGGCGCAGTCGCGTTTGCGCGAGCGTGCGAGCGCGGTGCGCCTCTACGAGGCGATTGGAGGCAACTGGATCGCGCGATAGAGGTCGGCATCGCGACAAAGACACGCGAGAGCGTCCTGGGGCAATGGTTTCGCCGGGCGAACTCCGGGGACGTCGAGACGATTAGTGAAATGGCGTCCGCCAGGACGGGTCGTTCTTCGTTTCTTCGGCGTCACCTTTCATCCATTCATGGCCCCGACGTTTAGCTCGCCAGATCTCGATCGCCTCAACCGAGCCGTGTCCGCGGCCTCGCGGCCTCATAGTGCGCAGACCGTCGATGAATGGCGCGCCGAGGTGATGCGGGCATGTTGCGACCTGCTCGATGGCGATATGGGCCATTTCGATCTGTTCGGGATCGGACTCGACGATCCATTCTTCGTAGACCGATACCCGGCTGGTGTGTTCGACGAATGGCGCGCGACGTGGGGGCCGGACGGCGATACGGCAATCGACGTCACCGCCCAACTGAATCTGACGGTGTTCACGAGAGCGTACCGATTTCGCGTCGCCGGCGATCACTGGGCGGCACGATACAAACGGTCGCGGCTCTTCAATGAGTTCTACGCGAAGCACGGTTTCTTTCACGCCGGGGGCCTCTACTGCCGGAGTGGCAATACCACCGCATACTTGGTGGTGGAGTCGGACGCGCTCGCGAGCGACGCGTTCGACGAACGCGCGCGGCACTTGTTACGCGTCGTCGAGCCCGTATTTCAGTCGAGCATTCGCTCGTTGTCGCGTGTCGATGGCGGCCAATGGACGGCTGCGGCGCTCCTGGATGCGTTCGATGAGCCCATTGCGCTCATCGGGGTCGATGGCCGATGGCTCCATCGCTCCACGGCGTTCGAGAGAGCACTCGCGACGATCCCCGTCGAGCACCGGCCCTCGTTCGTCGAAGCGATGATCCAGCGGGGAGGTGCATTCCTGGCGGCGGTGCACCCAGCGGGGGCGCGTCGATCCACGGCGCCAACACAGCCCGTTCGTCCGACATGGACGCGCAACGAGCTTACCGTGTTGCTGACAACCGTTCGCGTTCCGGACGATCCCGAGCCTGTGTGTCTCGTGCGCCTCGTGATCCAACGTCGTGCGAGCCTGGCGCAGGCGACTGCGGCGGGGCTCAGCGATCGCGAAGCTGTCGTGGCGATGTGTTTGGTTGACGGCTTGAGCAACAAAGAGATCGCGCAACGACTCTCGATCAGTCCGCACACCGTGCGGCGTCATACCGAAAGTATTCTGAGGAAACTCTGCGTGTCGAATCGGACAAGCGTGGCCCGGGCGTTGTGCGGAGAAGGGTAGGCGCCTGTAGGTCGAATTCCCTATTTGAGTGCGACGACACCAACGCGAAACTGGTGGTGGCCGGCGCCGCGCTGACATCGGGTCGCGCGCCGTGCGCCGGCCGTAACCTGATTTCGGAGGATGGCGTGAGCACGTCGCTATATGCGTGGGACAACGGGATGATCGCCGGTCAGCGCCGGTTGGAGCTTCTTGAGGAGATTCTCGACGCGGCCACCTCGCGCCGGTTCGAGACGATCGGAGTGCGCCAAGGCTGGAAATGCCTCGAGATCGGCGCCGGCGGCGGTTCAGTGTGCGACATGCTGTGCCGGCGCGTCGGCCCGAGCGGGCACGTCACTGCCATTGACATCGACACGCGCTTCGTCCGCCGCCTCCGTCACTCCAACCTCGAGGTCCGCGAAGAGAGTGTGCTCGACGTCGATCTTCCGGTTGCCGCCTTCGACTTGGTGCACACGCGCTTCACCCTCTGCCACATCGCGGAGCGTGAGGCACTCCTCGAGAAGTTGATCCCAACGCTCAAGCCGGGCGGAACGCTCTTTCTCGAAGAGCCGGACGGTCATTCCATCGAAACGCTCGACGACACCGAGTGGCACCATCTCACGATGCGCGTGTTCAACATCATCGAACGTCGTGGCTCGGACATCCTGTGGGCGCGCGGCTTACCCGCTCGAGTGGCGTCGCTTGGGATGCGCAACGTTCGAGCGGAGGTCGATCTCCCGTATTTTCAGGGTGGATCGAATCATGCCGAGTTCTGGAAGATGACGTGGGGGAAGGTCCGCGACAGTCTCACCGGCGTGGACATCGACGTCGATCAATGGAATCGCGAGCTGGCCGTGCTCGACGATCGATCACGAATGTTTCCCGGGCTTATGAACGTCACCGTGATCGCCGCAAAGCCCTAAGTCGGTCGCATTGCCGATGGCACGAGTGCGGGCGGCGTGGAGCAAGATCGCTGACGTCCTTCATTCCGAGCCGCAACCGTGCCATAGGGCACGACCATCATCGTTCTGCCCATCGCCGCCCGCTCGAAATGATCACAACGTTTTCCAAACTCGCGTCTTTGCCCGCTCGCGAGATCCTCGACGGCTCCATCCGCGGACAATACGCACATCTCCCGGCCCTGACCATCGGCGAGGTACGCATCGACGCGAACACCGTTATTCCGATGCATCGGCATCCGCATGACCAAACGACGTACGTCATCGAAGGTCGGTTCGAATTCACCGTGGACGGCGAAACGGCGATTCTCGAGCCTGGAATGGTTGCGCTGATTCCAAGTGGCGCACCGCACGGCGGGCGAACGATCACCGCATGCCGAGTGATCGACGTTTTTTCACCGGCACGTGACGACTATCGCTGAGTCCGCGGGGCAAGAAGCACTACAACCTCGGCAGCTGGCAGATCGACCCGATGGGCAACCGGTCTCGCGCCATGACATCGCGATCCACCACCGGCTACGAGCTCCTCGACTGGGCGGCGAACGAGGTCATCAAGGTCGACCTGCCGGCGAACGCGCGCGGCAGCCCGTTCTCGAGCTGGTCGCCTGACGAACATTCCGGAAGATCAGCCGCCGCGGCCCGAGGCGCCGTCGAAGATCATCCCCATGGAGTCGGAGCACGACATGGGAGATCCACCGGTGGACATGTCGGTCATTGACAACGAGTAGCTGTTCGAGAACTGGAAAAAGGGGGCCCCGCCGAAAGGCGGGGCCCCCTTTTTCGTGGGTGTGCCCAGCATGACCATCGACTTGGAGGTGTAAGTCCTCTCGGGAGTTGATCGCAACGACCGGAGTGAACCGCAAGGCGACAATCGTGAGAGCGTCGCTGAAAGCAGCGGGGAGCGTGACCTGCGGGGCGACGAACAGGAATCGGATACGAGGCGCGATGCCTTAGGGCGAGTGGGCCCATGACCACAAAGCTCTCGCGATCAAGAGGACATCACGTAGATCCGGCGCTCGTGCAGGGACAGCCGATGAGTCTTACCTGGGGAGATCTCGCTTCGCTCCTGAAAGGGAGACGGTGCGTCGTATGACGTGACGGCGCGAGAAGTCAGCAGCGGCCATAGTAGCGGCGGGTTTCGGAGATGGTGGACCGCCCCAACGCGAAGGGCCTAACGGAGAGGAGAGCGAATCGACCGTGCGTCACGACAAAGCCGTGCACCAGCCTTTCATCGAACAGATGGAGCTGCCGCTGGAGGGTAGGGGTGAACCCCCGAGAGGAACGCGGAGCGGTGAAGCGACGTCGGCGGCGCAGGGACCGGAGCGCTCAGGCCTCGGCAGCCTGCAACTGCTGGAGCAGGTCGTCGAGAGAGGGAATCTGCGGCGCGCCTTGAAACGCGTGCAGCAGAACGAGGGCAGTCCGGGCGTGGATGGCCTGACGGTGGACGACTTGCCCGCGTACCTGCGTGAACACTGGCCCACGATTCGTGAGCGGTTATTCATGGGTCGCTACCAGCCGAGCGTGGTGAAGCGGGTCGAGATTCCAAAACCGGGCGGCGGCGTGCGGATGCTTGGCATTCCGACCGTGCTCGATCGGTTCATTCAGCAGGCGGTGTTGCAAGTCCTGCAACCGATGATTGATCCCACCTTCTCAGATGCCAGCTACGGCTTTCGGCCGGGCCGTCGGGCGCACGACGCGGTCTGTCAGGCGCAGCGGTACGTGCAGAGCGGTCGGCGCTGGGTCGTGGATATCGACCTCGAACAATTCTTTGATCGGGTCAATCACGATATTCTGATGGGCTTGGTGGCGAAGCGAATCACGGACCCGCGACTTCGCATTCTCATCCGCCGCTACCTGGAGGCCGGCATCATGGTCTCCGGCGTCGTGGTGGATCGGCACGAGGGCACGCCGCAAGGCGGCCCCTTGTCGCCGCTGTTGGCGAACGTGCTGCTCGATGTGGTGGACCAACAGTTAGAGCGACGCGGGCACCGCTTCGTGCGCTACGCCGATGACTGCAACGTATATGTGCGGTCGAAGCGAGCCGCGGAGCGGGTGATGGCCGGCCTCACGTGGCTGTACGCGAAGCTCAAGCTGCGGATCAACCCGACGAAGAGTGCGGTGGCGCCCGCGTGGCAGCGATCGTTTCTGGGCTACAGCTTTTGGGTCGCTCCAGGAAAGGTCGTGAAGCGCCGCGTCGCACCAAAGGCCCTCACGAAGATGAAAGAGCGCATCCGGGAGATCACCTCTCGGACTGGCGGACGCAGTCTCACGCAGGTGGTGGCACTGCTGCGCAGCTATCTGGTGGGCTGGAAGGCGTACTTCCGACTTGCCGACACGCCGGGGGTCTTTGCCGACGTGGACCAGTGGCTGCACCGTCGCTTGCGCATGCTCATGCTGAAACAGTGGAAGCGAGGCCGCACGATCTATCGCGAGTTGCAACGCCGGGGAGTCAACGGTGCGGCGCTCGTGATCGCGGCGCGGTACGGCCGAAGCTGGTGGCATGTGGCGCGGCATAAGGCGCTCAGCATCGCATTGCCTGGCCGGTATTTCGAATCGCTTGGAGTGCCGCGCTTGGCACCCTCATAACCTCAACTCACCGAACCGCCGGATGCGGACCCGCATGTCCGGTGGTGTGGGAGGGAAGTAGGAGAGTTACTCTCCTACTCCCTATCCCGATTGGGCGCCGATGGCCGTTCGAGACCTGGCCTTTCGCAGGCTCATATCAGAACAAGCTTCTCCTTGACATTCGACAGGAGCGACGCAACTCTTCTTGTCGAACGTCTAGGAGAGAGCGACTGTGCATCCCAACGCCGACGTCCTGCAAGGCACCCTCGACCTGCTGATTCTCAAAGCCGTGTCGCTCGAACCGATGCACGGCTGGGGCATCAGCCAGCGCATCCAGCAATTCTCCAGCGGCGTGCTGGAGGTCAATCAGGGTTCGCTCTACCCGGCACTGCACCGCTTGGTCAAACGCCGCTGGCTCGAGGCCACGTGGGGCGTTTCCGAGAACAATCGACGCGCTCGATTCTATCGCCTCTCGGCTGCCGGCAAACGCCAGCTCGCCGAAGAGACAGCGACCTGGCGCCGTTTCAGCGGCGCTGTCGAAGCCGTGCTCGCCATCAGCTGACGGAGGTCCTATGTCGATGTGGACGACGCTCGCAGCACGTCTGCGCTCACTCATGGGCCGCGAACCCGATCGCGACCTCGGCGACGAACTGCACTTTCACCTCGAGATGGAAGCCGCGAATCTGGAGCGCCAGGGCGTTGCACCCGATGTCGCGCGGCGCGAAGCACGCCGCCGCCTTGGCGGCTACGATCGCTACAACGAGGAGATGCGCGACGTACGCGGCGGGCGATGGCGCGACGCGCTGATCCAGGATGCGCGATACGGGCTGCGCATGTGGCGCCGCTTTCCGGCGTTCACCGCGATCGTGCTGGCGACACTCGCGATCGCGATCGGCGCGAACACTGCGATCTTCAGCGTCGTCGATGCGGCGCTTCTGCGCCCGCTTCCGTTTCCGAACGACGACCGGCTCGCGATGTTGTATGCGCAGAATCCCGATCGGTCCTTCCCGCGATTCAGCATCTCCTACGCCGATTTCCTCGATTGGCGAAAGGACACGCGCAGCTTCGCTGGGATGGCCGCGTTCACGACGTCGTCGTTGACGCTGCTCACTGATGGCGACCCGGTTCGCCTCTCGGGCATGTCCGTGACGAGCGACTACTTCGACGTGCTCGGCGCACGCGCGAAGCTTGGCCGAGTGTATCATGCGAACGATGGAGAGCGCGAGACGTCGGGCGAAGTCGTGCTCACGTATGCCTTCTGGACCCGGCAGTTCTCCGGCGATTCGACGATCGTTGGACGCGCTCTCAAGATCGGCGGGCAGACGCGGACCGTCGTCGGAGTGTTGCCCCAGTCGTTCGACATGTTCTCGCCTGGTACTGACGCCGTGATCGTCCTCGATGCGACGTCGATTCCTGACTATCAAGATCATAGCCAGCACATGCTGGTCGGGATCGCGAGGCTCAAGCCGGGCGTCTCTCAGGCCGCCGCGCAACAGGATCTCGCGGCGGAAGCGGCACGCCTGGCCACCACCTATCCGCTCATCGCCGGATGGAGCGCGAACGTCTTCATGATGCGTGATGAAGCCGCACGCACGCTCAAGCAGCCGCTGCTCGTGCTCTTCGCCGCGGCGGGGCTCGTGCTGCTCATCGGCTGCATCAACGTCGCCAATCTGCTCGTCACGCGCAGCGCGCTTCGCGATCGAGAAGTCGCTCTGCGACAGGCGATCGGCGCGTCGCGTGGACGTCTCGTGAGTCAGCTCGTCGTCGAAAGCGCGGAGCTTGCGATCGGCGGTGCCGTGTTGGGACTCGGCGTAGCCGCGCTGTTGTTGAAGCTCATCGTCGCAGTCTCACCGGCGAATTTGCTGCCACCGGACATCGCGCTCGATTTGCGGGTGATGTCCTTCGCGCTCGTCATTGGTTTTGTGACTACGATGCTGGTCGGCTTGTGGCCCGCGTTCAGCGCGACCGGCGGTCGTTTTGGACGCGCGCTTCAGGAGGGCGGACGTTCGCCAACCGGCGGGCGCGGCGCACTCCGAGCGCGGCGAACGTTGGTCGTTGCGGAGACGTCGCTCGCATTGGTGCTGTTGGTCTGCGCGGCGCTGGTCGTTCAGAGCCTTCGTCATTTGCTGGACGTGAATCCGGGTTTCTCGCCCGAGCACGTCGTGACGATGCGCGTGAGCCTCAATGGCCGGCGATACAACGATACGACGCAGGTGGCGTTCTTCCGCGATCTCCAAGCGAGACTCGAGGGACGCGGCGGCATCGAGGCCGTTGCGGCTGGAAACACGCCGCCGATCGCGGGCGGCGGAATCGTAACGAACACGCGGATTGTCGACGCAGCTCGTCCGTCGATTCAGCCGGTCATGAACGCAGTCACGGCTGTGACTCCAGGCTACTTCCGCACCATGGGGATGCGCCTCCTGCAAGGCCGCGACGTCTCCTGGTCTGACGCCAGAGCAACAATCGTCGTGAGCCGGTCAGCAGCCGCGAAGTATTGGCCGGATCAGCCGGCAGTCGGAAAGCGCATTGCCTTCGGTCAGCGTGACACGATTGGCGTCGAGGTGGTCGGTGTCGTGAACGACGCGCATGCGCGCGGCATGACGACCGATTCGCCGCCGATGATCTACTTGCACTACGCCGGTGCAACGAGTCTCGGGAGGACGATGTCGTTGGTCGTTCGGGGACGCGGCGATGTCGCCGCGGTTCTCGCGACGACGAAGCAGGCCGTTCATGAGATCGATGCGACCCTGCCGCTTTATAGTCCTATGCCGGTGGCCGACCTGATCGGTCAATCCGTCGCGCAGCCGCGCCTCAATACCACGCTGCTGTCGCTCTTTGCTGTGATCGCACTCGTGCTGGCTGCGATCGGGATCTACGGCGTCGTGTCGTACTCCGTCGCGCGCAGAACGCAGGAGATCGGCGTGCGCATGGCGCTTGGCGCGGGACAAGGCGACGTGCTGCGACTGGTGCTCATGGAAGGCGCGATGCTCGCGATCGTTGGAGCGATCATCGGACTTGCGGCGAGCGCGTTCGCGACGCCCATCATCCGCTCGTGGCTCTTCGGCATCGAGCCGTCAGATCCGGCGACGCTCGTCGCAACCGTCATCGGCATCGTTGCGCTTGCGCTTGCGGCGAGTGGATTGCCGGCGCGCCGCGCGACACGTGTCGATCCACTCGTCGCGATGCGGTCGGACTAGACGTACTTCAACCGCTCGTGAGCCACTGCTTGATGACGAACACGATCACGAGCGCCGCGTACTGCAGGAAGGTCGAGATCTCGCTTCGCCACGCTTCGCCCCAGTCGTGCGGCCCCGACTCGCGGCCGCGCGGCGGACGCGGGATCCATCGCGGCGTCGTCGCTTTGAACTGGAGATACTCGGCGCCGAAAATCGACTCGAGCACGCCCTCCTCGTAGGCCACGATGAGCGTGTACTCGAGCGCGAACAGCGCGATCGCGACCGGGAGGAACCACATCACTCCCGAGATGACGACGAAGCCCATCCAGATGAAGAAATTCCCGACGTACAGCGGGTTTCGCGTCCAGCCGAAGATGCCGTACGTGACCAGCCGCTGAACATCGCGAGAACGACGTCGCGTAACCGTGCCTGCAGCGGCAACGCCGGACAGGCGAATCCACTCGCCGAGTACGATCAACAGTGTGCCGACGATCCAGTTGGTCGCGCTCGCGTGTCCCGGTGCAAGAAGAGCCACGAGCACGAACGGAACGGGAAGCCAACTGCGATTGCGAAAGAGCACCGCGCCGAGTTTGGCGCTGGTGCGTTGTTCGGCGGCCGACGGCGAGGCCTGTGCGGAAGACGAGGGGGACATCCAGGCGAAAACTAATTGTAGAGCAGCGTGCCGAGGAACTCGCTGACGACGGTGTTGAATGCCGCGGGCCGCTCCACGTTCGACAGGTGTCCCGCACCCTTGAGCACCTCGAGCCGGCTGCCCGGGATGCCGTCGTGGATCTTACGCGCCTCTTTTTGGGGAGTGATCACGTCTTCGTCGCCGACGACGATCAACGTTGGCATGTCGATCGTCGAGAGCGTGGGCGTGGAGTCGGGCCGCGAGATCATCGCTTCGAGACCGCCGACGATCGCGTCGACGTTGGTCTGCGCCATCATGCGATGCATCGCGTCGTAGATATCCGGCCGCTTGTCGCGCGTCGATTTCCCCATCAGTCCGGCGATCTGCGCATTCGCGACAGCTGTCGCGCCCTGCGTGCGCGCGGTGTCGATCAATGCGCGCCGGCGCGCGACGACTTCCTCGGAATCGGCTGACGCGCGGGTGTCCGAGAAAACCAGTCCTCGAATGCGATCGCGATGTCGTCGCCAGAGCGCGAAGGCGACATATCCGCCGAGTGAAAGACCAACGACGACCGCGCGCTCGATTTGGAGTGTGTCGAGCACCGCGGCGACGTCGTCGGCGTAGCGATCGACCGTGAAGGGCGGAGCGAGACGCGAGTCACCGAAACCGCGAAAGTCGATCGGAATGCATCGACACTCGGCGACGAGCGCACCAATTTGCGGTTCCCACATGGTTCGATTGAGCGGAAACGCGTGCAGGAACACCACCGGCAACCCCGAGCCGATGTCGTCGAACGCGATCGCGGTATCGTCGACGAGCGTGATCACTCCGGCTCCGGCCATTGCGGCAGGAGCTCACGCCATTCGTCCGGTACCGGCACAGGCTGACCCTTCTGATCCACCGCAACAAAGACAATCGACGCCTCGGCGACCAGTGTGTTCGATCCGACTTTGCGAACGTCCTGACGGATGATGTAGCTCGTCCGCTTGACCGCGAGAAGTCCCGAACGAATGACGAGATCCTCGCCCGGAAGAGATTGCGCCAGATAGCCGATATCGACGTGACGCACCACGGAGAACACCGGTTGCTTCGCCCAATTCCGGATGTCGATCTGCGGCTCGAGCAGCGCCCAGCGCGCGCGCTCGAGAAAGTTGAGCATCGTCGCGTGATTCAGATGCCCCAACATGTCGCAGTCGGTGGGATAAATGTGGAACGTGACTTCCGGAAGCTTCGTGGTCATGGTGCCGTGAGGATTCGGGAGTCGAACGTTAACCAAAACAGGGTCGGGCCGCGCGCGGCGCGCGGAAGGGCGAGTGCAAACGCGAACGCCTTCGCGCTGTAGGTCGCATCGAGCTCGATTGCACGCGCGGCGTGCAGCGCTTTCGCCGCCGCGTGGCCACTCGCGGTCTCTCGTCCATACGCGCCGCCGTACGCCTCGTGCGCGACCAGGAACAGACCGCCGCGAACGGGAGGCACTGTCTCACCGGTGGTCTTTTCAATCAGGGCGGCTGTTCGCCGAGCCAGTCGCTCGACATGTGAACGGCGAGCGACCACGCGTGGCACCACGCGCGCGCCAACGACTGCGATGCGCCGGTCCGCAATCGCAAACGCGAGCGCGAGACCAGCAGCCGTTCCGCCCGTGCCGAGTGGAACGACGACACGCGCGGGCTCTGGCAGCACACCGGCGTCGATCTGCTCGATGAGCTCGAGCCCCGCATTCACGTGTCCGAGTACTCCGAGCGGCGTGCTACCGCCTGCAGCGATCCACCGTGCACCGCGAATGCGCTCGCGCACGGCCCACGCGTACGCCCCGACAGGCGTGCGAAAAACCGGCGCACGTTCTACCATGTGAGACAGTCGTTCGGAGACGCGTTCGGCGGCCGGATTCATCTCCTGCCGCCATCTGCCGATCCGCGCCTCTGCACCAAGCGCCGCGCAGTAGGTTGCGACTGCGAGCGCGTGCGTCGACCCGACCGAGCCCACGGTCGTTACTACATCGTTCCGATCGACGTTCGCGAGCAAGTACTCCAATGCCCGCACCTTGTTGCCGCCCAACGGCGTGCCGGCAAGATCGTCGCGTTTGATCCAGAGATCTGGCGTGAGCGATTCGAGCGACTCCACTGGCGTCGGCGCGCGGCCGAGCGCCACGCGCGGAATTCGTGCGAGAGCGGGGAACTTGCGAATCAGCGGAATGTCGCGCGACGTCTCGCTGTCGTCGTCAAGCGGGCGCCGGCTCATTCACCACGCGCTCGACGTAGAGCATGCGCACGGCGACCATCGTCGCCGCGAGCAGCGGAACGGCGCACATGAGACCGATGAACCCGAGGATCAGCGCCATGAGCGCCTGCGCGAGGATGGTTAGCGCGGGCGGTAGGTTGATACCGCCCTTCATGAGCAGCGGAATCAGCATGTGGCTCTCCACGAAGTGCACGGCGACATATGCGATGAGCACCCACAATGCTTTCTCGGGCGAATCGAGGAATCCCATCGCGATCGCTGGAAGCGAGCTCAAGATGGGGCCGACCGTGGGAATGAACTCGAGCAAACCCGCCAGTACGCCGAGCGCCACCGCGGCCTTCACGTGGAGCAAGGCGAGGATCACCGTGGTCACGACGCCGAGCGTGACCATCGCGATCAGCTGCGTGAGAAACCATTTGCGCAGCACGGCGGCCATGCTCGAGAGCACTTCGCCGCCTCGCTGGTGCCAGCCTGTCGGGAAGAGCGCCATCATGCCGCGGCGATACAACTCGGGATCGACCGCGATGTAGATGGACATGAAAAGGATGATGACGATGCTGGCGAAGAACTCGACGGTCTGCGAGAGGAATGGAAAGAAGAATCTCGACACATTGCCGAAGATCGCGCTCACTCGCTGGCGCAGCGGGGAGGTATTGCCGGCGGCGACCTGCGCCGAGTCGGCGGGTGTTTCGCCGACTTCCCCAAGCAAGATTCCAATGAGACTTCCCTGTCGTGCGTTCACCCATTCGTCGGCTCGATCGAGGGCATCCGGCAGACGGTGCTCGATTTCGATTGTTTGCTGGTGAATCGTGGGGGCGAGCCAGGCGCCGAAGCCGACGAGCAATCCCAGGGAGACGATGACGATCAGCGGCGCTCCGATGCCGCGCGGCAATCCGCGGTCCGCCAGCCGGTCGACGCCCGAGGACACCGCGAGGCCGAACAGAATACCGAGGAATGCGACCAGAAACAGCAGGTGCGCGAACCAGAGCACGCGCACGAAGAGATACATGGCGATGACGAGCGCCGCCGTTCGCAGGATGTCGCCGTTCGTCCAGCCGACGCGCCGCCGCCGAACGCGGCTGCGGCGGTCGGACTGCGCCACCTGTACCCCCCCGTCTTCGTCCCCGGGTCGCGAGTTGCTCATGCGGCCTAGGTCGGGCAAGGTAAGTGCCGGTTAAATTCCGAGCGTGCATAGTCCCGGGCCACCGTCCAGCGTTCACACGCCGATCTATCTCGATACAGCCGCGACGGTCGACGCGTTCTTCGACGACGTCGCCGAAACCGCGATCCTCGCTCTCGACACCGAAGGCGCGAGCTTCCACCGGTTCGTCGACCGAATCTACCTGCTCCAGCTTTCGACACGCGAGAAGACCGCGATCGTCGATCCCATTCCCATCGGGCGTCCAGCGGGACTCGGCCGGCTGCTCGAGAGTCCGACGGTGGAGATCGTTTTTCATGATGCCGACTACGATCTCCGGCTGCTGCATCAGGACTACGGGTGGCACGCGCGAAACATCTTCGATACGCGCATCGCCGCGCAGCTCCTCGGGATTCGCACCTTCGGACTGGCGGCCCTGCTCGAGCGGTATTTCGGCGTCAAGCTCGATAAGAAGCATCAGCGCGCGGACTGGTCGATGCGGCCGCTCACACAGGGCATGCTGGACTACGCCGCGCAGGACACGATCCATCTGCTCGCGCTGCGCGATCGCTTGCAGTCGGACCTCGAGAGCGCCGGCCGGTGGGACTGGGCGCGCGAAGAGTTTGGGTTGCTCGAGGGCACCCGGTGGCCAGACGAAGATCCGGGGGCGGCATTCCTACGCATCAAAGGCGCGCGCGATCTGACGCGACGTGAGCTGGCCATCTTGCGAGAGCTGGTGCCGTGGCGCGATGCAGTCGCGCGCCAACTCGATCGCGCGACATTCCGGGTAGTCGGAAACGAGCAGTTGCTCGAGGCGTCGCGTGTGAAGCCGGCGACGCGCGACGCGCTCGTCGCGATCAAGGGAATGCCACGCGGCATGATCGAAAGTCGCGGCGACGAGATCCTCGGCGCAGTGCAGCGGGGGCTCGCTGTGGCGGAAGCCGATCTGCCACGCTACCCGAAAACGCCGCGCTGGGACCGTGATCCCGACTTCGACATTCGCACGAGCGCGCTCAAGACGGTGCGCGACGCGGCCGCGGCGCGACTCGATTTGGATCCCGGTGTGCTGTGCGCGCGTGACCGGCTCGAGGCCGTCGCGCGGAAGAATCCCTCGACGAGAGCGGAGCTCGAGGCGATCCCGGATCTGCGCCGCTGGCAGGTTGCGGAGCTTGGTGAGGATTTTTTAAAGGCTCTCGCGCCGCATCGGAAGGCGAAGAGCGAGTCGCCGTATAGAGACTGAGGACTGCCGGCGGCGGGCGGCGGGCGGCGGACGACAAAAACGTGCGACGGACGACAGCAGTGCGATCTTCGCCGGGCCGCCACGTCGTTTATCGCCCGTCGCCCGCCCCCCGTCGCCGGCAGCAGTCGTCGTCCGTCCCCGCCGCCCGTCGCCGACCGCAAAAAGCAGCCCCAGCCCATGCAACCCCTCCGACATTCATGTGTACCAAAATCCAATGCTTTTTCCAGCGGCTCTGCGCCGCGAACACGTTGCAGTCATATAGCTCAACCGTAAGGAGATGAAATTCATGAAGACTTTCTTGCGCAACGGTCGCGCGAAGTTGCCCGCGCTCGCGGGGCTCAGCCTGGCCGCTGCCGGGGCGATCACGTTCACCGAGCGGCCGGGTCTGCTTCACGCGAATCCGCCCGGTGCCGATTCAGCCAAGACGGTCATGGCGAGCCCGTCGGTAGCCAAGCTCGAGGATTTAAGCGAAGCCTTCGCCTCGGTCGCCGCTCGCGTGAAGCCGAGCGTCGTCTACATCACGGCAAAGGAAGAGGCGCAGCCGGTCGCGCAGCAGCAGCGACGCGGTCGTCGCGGCCAGGGACAGCAGCAGATCGATCCGAATCAGCTGCCGCCCGAGATGCGCGACATGCTTCGCGGCTTCGGCGGCATGGGCGGCGATGACGATGCGCCGCAGCGTCCGCGCGGCGGTGGCATCGCCTCGGGCTCCGGCTTCATCGTCTCGGCGGATGGGTACATCCTGACCAACAACCACGTCGTCGACGGCGCGAGCGATGTTCGCGTGCGCCTGCTCGACCACCGTGAGTTCAAGGCGAAGGTCATTGGCCGCGATCCGAACACGGACGTCGCCGTCATCAAGATCGACGCGACCGGGCTCACGCCCGCGCCGCTCGGCGACAGCGATGCGTCGCGCGTTGGTGAGTGGGTGCTGGCGGTCGGCAATCCCCTCGGCGAAAACCTGACGTTCACCGTGACGCAGGGCATCATCAGCGCGAAGGGTCGTGCGCTGCAGCTGCCTGGCCAGTCACAGCAGACGATTCAGGACTTCATTCAGACGGATGCGGCGATCAACCCCGGCAACTCGGGTGGTCCGCTCGTCAACGTCAACGGCAACGTGATTGGTATCAACAGCGCAATCGAGAGCCCGACGGGTTACAACGCCGGCTACGGTTTCGCCGTGCCGATCAATCTCGCCCGTTCGGTGATGAACGAGATCATCAAGACCGGACACGTCGAGCGCGTTGCGCTTGGCATCCAGGTGCGCGACGCGAGCCCGGATGACGCGGCATACGCTGGTCTCAAGAACATCGGCGGCGTGCTCGTCGAGGCATTCGGTTCACCGAACTCCGCGGCAGAGAAGGCCGGCCTCCAGGCTGGTGACGTCATCACCGCGGTCGACGGCAAGAAGGTCGAGTACGTGGCGCAGCTGCAGCAGCTGATCGCGTTCCGGCATCCGGGCGACGTCGTCTCGGTCGAGGTGGCGCGCAAGGGTGGCAAGACCGCGACGGTCCGTGTTCCGCTTCAGCGCGTTGGCGCCGCGGCGGCCGACTCGCGCGACTCGAACGACGACGCGAACAACGGCGACGCCCAGGGTTCTGCGCTGCACCAGCTCGGTGTGAGCGTCGCCCCGGTCGATGCGCAGGCCTCGCGTGAGTTCCAGATCCCGTCGAACATCCACGGTCTGATCGTGACCGGTGTGAAGGACGGCACGTCGGCGGCGCAGCATCTCGCGACGCCCGATGCGGGCGGCCCGGACGTGATCATGTCGATCGAAGGCAAGGCCGTGCAGACGCCTGAGCAGCTGAAGGCGGCGATCGCCGGCACGAAGAGCGGTGAGATCGTTTCCCTGAACGTCTACAACGCGCAGGCGAAGACCCAGCGCATCGAGCGAGTTCGGATCGAGTAGTCGCGGGAAGCGGGTAACGTAGTGAAAGGCTCGTAGATGGCAGATCTGCCACTTACGAGCCTTTCATTTTTTTTCGTACCCGCTTCCCTCTTCCCACTTCCCGCTTCCCTCACAGTCCCATATACGCCCGCACTCTCGGCTCGATCTTGTCCGGCGTCCAGAACGGCTGCCACACGAGATTGATCGCAACGCGCTCCACGCCGGGAATCGCTTTCACCGTGCGCTCCACGTCATTCATGATCTGCGGACCGGCCGGACATCCTGGCGACGTCAGCGTCATGTCGATCAGAACAAGCGGACCTTCGACTGCGACCTCATACACGAGGCCCAGGTCCATGATGTTCAGGTTGAGCTCCGGGTCTTTCACTTTCCGAAGCGCGAGCTTGACCTGATCGACGCTCGGCGGCGCGGCGTCGGTTGTCGACGCGGGCCTCTGGTTCGTCTCGTCGGCAGCTACTTCAGACGCGGCGCTGGGCGCGGCGTTATCGGTCGGTTCGTTTGTGTCGCTCATTGTCGGTGCATCTCCTTCGTGCAAGATCAGGATGCCCTGCGCGCGCGGCAAGTGAGCCTCGGCCGTTAGAAGCGGAAACGGCTTCGATACGGGCACAAACGGCCGTGAACGGCACGGGCACGAACCGAACTGCCTTTTTTTTCCTTGCTTTGCCTTTCCGCAGTGCGGTTAGTGCCCGTTTCCTCAGTTCGTGCCCGTATCGTCGCAGTTGAAGCCGGTCTCTACGTCATTTCGCCAGCCCAACTACGTCGCTCGGCGCATCGAGTCGTACCGACGGAGAGAGCATCTTCGGCTCACACCAGGAGCCGATCATGAACCGACTCTCCCTCTCGTTCTTCATTGTCGCCGGTCTACTCGTGCCTGCGCGCGAATCGCTCGCACAGCACGAGAGTTCCGTCGAAGTCTCAGGCATTCCGGCGCTCAACTTCGACGCCGACGAGGGCTTCGGGTACGGAGCGATCCTCGCTCTGTACGGGTACGCCGGAAGTCGCTCGACGTATTCGTGGACGTTTCAGCCGACGGTGTTTTTCACGACCGAAGGGCGGCGCGACTATACGCTGTTCTACGACGCGCCATCGCGCGCGGGCCACGCTTGGCGCGTCACGGCCTTCACGGGTCACGAACAGCAGCTCGCGGCGCCGTACTACGGCATCGGCAACGCGACGGCGTATGACCCCAATCTCGAGCACGGCGGCACTCGTTACTTCTACCGATACGGCCGCACGCGCAATCGGCTGAGCGTCGATCTTCAGCACGCGCTGTGGCATCCCTCGGTGCGCGTCCTCGTCGGCGCCGGCGCATCCAACGAGACGCTCAATCCAACTCCGTTCGACAGCGGCACGACGCTGATCCAACGCGATGTGGGCGCCCTCGAGCCGCCGCAGCAGCACACCAACTATGTGCGCGCAGGCGTCACCTGGGATACACGCGATCGCGAGATCGGCACGCAGACAGGCACATGGGCTGACGCCATCGTGCAGCGCGTCGACAAGTCGTTTGGCGCGACGACGAGCTACACTCGCTGGACAGCGACCGTGCGTCACTATCAGCCGCTCGGGACCCGCGTCACGTTCGCCAACCGGTTGCTTGCGCAAAACACGATCGGCGACGCGCCGTTCTATGCGCTCAGCCAGATCGAGACGACCCAGAAGCCGCAGGACGGACTCGGCGGCTCGAGCACGGTGCGCGGGTTGCCGAAGGACCGATACATAGGAAAGGGCGTCGTCGTATCGAACAACGAGTTGCGCTGGCAGGCCGCGAGCTTCGGGCTGGTCGGTCGTCCGTCGGCGCTCATTCTGAGCGCGTTCGCAGATGCCGGACGGGTCTGGTCGAACGGCATCGATGCGTCGACGATTTTCGACGAGCTACACGCTGGCTACGGCGGCGGCGCTAGAATCTCGTTCGGCCCGAGCTTCGTGGTCGCGCTCGATATTGGGCACTCGTCGCAGTCGACGGCGCCGATCTACATCGGGTTGGGATATATGTTCTAGAACTGCGCGGCGACGGGGGACGGGCGGGCGGCGGGCGACACAATACGGACGACGAAAAACCGCGGCCAGCGCCTTAGTGCGATGACGACTTCTTTTTCGCCGGGGCCTTTGATGCGGACGACCTCGAGCTCGGCGATCTCGATTTCGATGCGCTCGACTTCGAGCTGCTCGATTTCGACGCGCTTGCCGAGCTGCTGCTGCGCTTCTTGGTCGTCGTGTGCTTTCGCGGACGCCGAACTGGCTTGTTCCAGTCGACCGCCTGATCCGCGCGGAACTTCGCCGGCATGACCATCGGACCGTCGGCGTAATCGGTCACCGCGAGCGCGGCGGCGTCGGCCAGATCCGCGCGAACGTCGGCGATCACCTTGGCGGGTCGCTTGGCGCGCGCGTCGTGCACGCGGTTCGTCAGCAGGATGACGAACATGTCGCGGGTCGGATCGATCCAGAGCGACGTGCCCGTGAAGCCGGTGTGGCCGTACGCGTCGTCGCCGAGGTACTTGCCGCAACTGCCGGAGCCGCCGCAGGTGTCCCAGCCGAGCGCGCGTGTTCCAGCCGCGCGTGTCGTGAACAGCGCGACGGTGGAGTCGGCAACGATACGCGTGCCGTCGTACTCGCCACCGTTCAGCATCATCTGGGCGAAGACGGACAGATCAGCGGCGGTGCTGAACAGACCGGCGTGGCCGGCCACACCGCCAAGCGCGTAGGCATTCTCGTCGTGCACCTCGCCCTGCAGCGAGTAGCCGCGCGGCGAGTTCGTTTCGGTCGGAGCAATGCGGTACTTCAGGGAATCCGCCGGGCGGAAGCCCGTGTCCGACATACCGAGCGGCGTCCACACACGCTCTTGCAGGAACGTGTCGAGATTCTCGTTTGCCGCAGCCTCGACCACGAAGCCGAGCATATCGGCGCCGAGGTCGGAGTACTCATAGCATCGGCCGGGCTCGCAACCGAGCGACGTCGAGATCACCTCGGCCTTGGCTTCTTCCGGCGTGTGAGCGGATCGCCAGAGGTCGCGACCAGCGGGCAGGCCCGAGCGGTGCTCGAGGAGCATGCGAACAGTGACCCGGTCTTTCGCGCCGCCGGAGAAGCCAGGCACGTAGAGCGAGACGGGGGCGTCGAGATTGATCTTGCCCTCGTCATAGAGGATCATGACGGCGGTTGTCGTCGCGATGACCTTGGTGAGCGACGCGAGATCGTAAATGGTGCGGTCCGCGGCGACGGGCGCGCTGGACTTCTCCCAACCCAAGCGGCCAAATCCGCGCTGCATGACAGCGGCTCCGCGTCGGCCAACGACCACGGAGGCACCCGGGAAGCCTCCCGCGGTGATTCCGCGTTCGACCACATGGTCGATCATGGCGAGTCGTTCGCTCGACATGCCGACGGCCTTTGGCGCCTTCGTGGGCAAACCGCCACCCGAGGCTGGCGTAGAAACGACGCGAGCCGGCGCAGGCTTGGAGGGACCGCCGCCAGAGGCGAAGACGGTGAACGCAGTAACCAGCAACGACAGCAAGGAGCTACCCGCCTAGCGTGAAGTAGGGCAACTGTTAAAACGAAAGATCCAACTGCATTCTACAAAACGCAGGACCTGCTGCCGTCTGGACTTGAGGCCTAGGAGGGGACTCAAGGCAGCGGGCGCCTGAATTGAGTTTCGGTAATAACAAAAGCCCGCACGGCCGTTACTTGTGCCGTACGTCACGATCCGCAGAAATGTTCCGGCAAATTGCGTTCAAATTCCGGGACGAGCAAGGGGTGGCCATGTAACGGTGGCGCCGAGAGTTGAGCCCTCTTGGCACGCTTCCGCTCGGTTCCGTGGATGTCGCGAGGTAGGACGTACGTTTACTGCTTCGTTTACGGGTTTGACCCTTTCCTCGTTGACGTGGCGCGTGTAAACCATTGGCCTGATGCGCGTGACCAATCTCCTGAAGATGGAAAACGAACCCCTCATCATCCGCCGCGCGGTCGATGGCGATGAGCGAGCGCTCCGGGCCCTGTGGACCCGGCACGCTCCGCACATCGACATGGTTGTGCGCCGCCTGGTGGGCGGAGACGTGGACGCGGCTGCCGATATCGCGCAGGAAGTCTGGATCCAGATCTTCCGCGCGCTCCCGAGCTACCGGGGTGACTCTCAGTTCAGCACGTGGGCGCATCGGATTGCGGTCAACCGTACCCTGAACGCGCTGCGCCGAACCCGGCGCCTCGCGAGCGTCGAAACGGAAGTGCACGAGGACAGCGCCGCGGTAGAACCGGACCACGACCGGTCGTTCGTCGCCGAGTCGATCGAAGCGGCGGCCGCGAAGCTGTCGCCAGGGGCTCGAGCCGTCTTCATGCTGCACGATGTGGAAGGCTACACCCACGAGGAGATCGCCGATGCACTCGGCATCACCACTGGCGGGTCGAAATCACAACTCTTTAAAGCGCGCGCGAAGCTCCGATCGCTCCTCGCGCACCTGGTCGATGTGAAGCATGTGGGACTATCACGCAAGGACACGGAACATGTCGCACCTGCCTACTGAACGACTGGCGGCATTGGTGGACGAAGCGCCGACGGCGGCGGAGCTCGCGCATCTCACGAGCTGTCCCGAATGCGCGCGTGAGCGGGCCGCGTACCAGGCCGTCGCGGATCTCGCCGGCACGGAAGCGAACCGGATTGGCACGCCGCTGACCACGTGGGAGGCGCTGGCGCCATCGCTCGTCGCCGACGGCGTGATCGACGACGGCCGCGGGCTGCGGCTTCGAACGCGGTCGGCGAAACGGCCGTGGCTCCAGGCCGCCGCGGCGGTGCTGTTGCTCTCCGGTGGAGTCGTCGCTGGCCGGTGGTCAGTTCGCACGACGACTCCAGCGACAACGTCCACGGTTGCCGAGAAGCCAGATTCGCTTCCGACGTTCTCCACGGTTCAGGATGCGCGCGACGCGCAGGCGCGAGCTCAATCGATGTACCAAACCGCCACTGCATATCTCGCGCAGCAGGACACGAGCGGCCGAGCCATCGAGAGCCCGTCCGCGATGCGGGCGCGTCTCGCGGCGCTTGACCGTGCGCGCGACGCGATGGGTGAGGCGTTGAACGAGGCGCCGTACGATCCGGTGATCAATAACTACTATCTCAGCACGATCGGCCAGCGCGAAGCCACCATGCGACGGTTGAACACGGTTTTGCCGGCGAGCATGAAGATGACGAGCTACTGATGCGACCAACGTCGATCGACACACTCGTGGTGCGCGGAAGCTTCGCCGCGCTGCTCCTCACCGGAGCGGCGCAGCCGGGTGGCGCGCAGGCTGTGCCACTGCCCGCGCGACCCAGCAAGGACACCGTCGTCGTGAAGATGATCACGACGCGTGGCGACTCCGTGCGCGTTCTGCATATCTCCACGGATTCGATCCGCGATCTGCTGCGCGCGTGGGAAATGGAGCCGTTCTTCTCGCGCCAAAGTGTACTGATGTCACGCGAGCTCGATGCGTTGGCATCGAAGATCCGCGCGAATTTCGGGGAAGCCGGATCCGGGATCGTCATCGCGGCCGGTCCGGAAGGATTTCGACAGTTTGGTCCGGGAATGAGCAGGGGCTGGATCGGGATCACCACCGGGGGTGTGCACAACGATCGCGGTCAGTTCCGGCAGTATCTCGACTATCCGCCGATCCTCTCGGTCGAGCGCCAATCGCCCGCGCAGCTCGCCGGCATCGTTCCTGGCGACACGCTCGTCGCGTACGACGGCCAGGATGTCGTCGCGCATCCGATCAACGTGGCGCAGTTGCTCACGCCGGAAAAGCGCATCGCGGTGACCGTGCGTCGCGACGGCGAAGACAAGGCGTTTACGCTCACGGTCGCGCGCGCGCCTGGTTCAGTCGTGTTGAGACGGTCGTGGGAAGGAGACGCGCCGCCGCTGCCTGAGGGGGCAATCGTCAGAGCTGCTCCGCCGGGCACGAAGCGAATCGAATTTTTCGGCGGGCCTGGAGCGCCGAATCAAGTCTTCTTGTTCGCGACTGGTGTCTTTGGCGCGGACGTGTCGAACGTCGGGCCTGACCTTGCGAGCAAGCTGCAGATCGAAGAGGGCATCCTCGTCAACGAGGTTCCTGAGGACAGCCCTGCATCTCGCATAGGTCTCAAGGTCGGCGACGTGATCGTGGCAGTCGCTGGCCAGCGAGTGACGAGAGTCGAGGAAGTTCGAAAGCTCGCCGCGCTGCGCGGTGACGGTCGGCCGCTCGAGCTCAAGATCATTCGCGACAAGAAGGCGCGAATGCTCAGCGTGAAGTAGCGAGCGACTCTCGCGGTGTGAGCTTTCGCTCCGCCGGAACGAGCGACTTGTGCATGGCCAACGCCGCGGTGGCGCCTTTCGCCGCGGCGACGATGGCCAACTGCGGTCCAGGCGTGACGTCGCCGGCCGCGAACACATTCCGCACTGACGTGTGTCCATGCGCGTCGACGGCGATGTGGCCTTCGTCGTCGCGCTCGCAGCCGAGTTGCACGCCGAGATCGTCGGCAGGGTACTGGCCGATGGCGAAGAACACCTTGTCGGCGTCGAGCTCCATGCCGCCGTCGAACCGCAGACACCTGATGCGCGAATCCTCATCGCACACCTGTGCGACGCGCTCAGTGATCACAGGAATGTTGAGCGCGTCGAGCTTCTGTGCGTACTCGGGCTCGTCGAGCTCCGGCGGCCGGCCGTTCGTGCAGATGATGATGTCGCGCGTCCACGTCGAGAGGTTCAGCGCCATCGCGACGGCTCGACGTCCGTTGCCGATCACGACGACTTTCTTGCCGCGCGAATCGTAGCCGTCGCAATCGGGACACACGTGGGCGTTCGCGCCGTAGATGGTCTCCACGCCCGGCACATCGGGCCAGACGTCTCGTAGTCCGATGGCGAGCAGCAGTCGTCGTGAATGAACGCGGCTGCCGCCCTCGAGACACAGCAGAAAATGTTCGTCGTCGTGCTTTTCGGCGCGCAGCACGATGCCGTCGATCAGCTCCACTCCGAGGCGACGACCGGTCTCTCGGCCCCGGCATCGCAGATCGGCCGGTGTCACGGGATCGAGCCCGAGATATCCGCTGATCTTGAGGGTTTCGGCATTGCGCGCGTCGCCGCTGTCGACGACTGCCACGGAATGCAGATAGCGCGCGCACCAGACTGCTGCGCTCAGTCCGGCGGGGCCGCCGCCGACGATGGCGATGTCGACATTCGTTTCATGCCCGCTCGCGCTCATGCCGCGGGCCAAAAGCAAGAACGATTCCCGAGTGCGCTACCGTGCGAGGCCGGGGGGCAGCCGATAGAGTAACCGCAACGTGGAGCGGTCGGCCGACGCGAGCACGTCCATCATCTCGGTCGGGAACATCTTCGTTCGCGGGTCTTTCGAATGGCCCAGGCCCAGCGCGTGCCCGGCCTCGTGGCGAACGATGCCGGCCAACGCTTCAGGCGGAATCGTTCGACCCGTGCTGTCGTGAATCGCGACTTGAATGTCCGCGTTGACCAGCCAGCCGTGTTGATCGGTGGTCCGTCGCGTCACGCCGACGCGCAAGCCGAATGACGGCGCGAACTTGTCGAGCCACACGACGTGAATGTCGGAGCTCGCGGAATCGAGCACGAAATCGAATCGAATCGGCAGCTCGGAATCGCGGCCCCAATCGTCGAACGCGTCGCGCGCCATTTGCGCGTAGCGCTGATCCCAGTTTGCAACTTCGCTCGACGACTGCACCCAGATCCGAAGGCCGTCTTGTCGCTTGTCAGGCCAGCGCACGAGACGTCCGCCGAGATCCGCGATCATGTCGTTCATGTACGTGCCGGGCGTCACGGCGATGAGCTCTTTGATCTGCGCGAGATCGTGCTGCGGTGCCGGCTCCTCCGACTTGATCGTCGAAACCGCCATGTCGGCGCTGACCATCGTGCCCTGCGGGCGAGTGGAGTCGGGTGCGTCTGGCTGAACCGCCGGTGCTGGGGCGTGCTTTGCGTGCTTGACTGGAAGCGCAGCGTATCGGATCCGCGGACGGAGGGCTCGCGAGACCACCTGATACGCGACGAACACTCCGATCGCGCCCACGAGGAGGATCAGGAGTACATCGGAGCCGCGTAGTGCTCCGATCCGGTTTCTAGCGGAGCGGGCCGGCCGGGAGGGCGTAGATGAGTCTTGCAGTTGCACGGTCGGCGTCGGACAGTTGCCGGACGCGCACCTTCGGCGCCATCACGGCCATGCTGTCGCGTGTGTGATCCAGGCCAAGGAGATGACCGATCTCGTGGAGCGCCATCGCTCGCATCGAGTCTTCGTCGAGCACCTCGCCCTGGTTGTGATGGACGGCGAGCACAATGTTCGCGTCCGTGATCCACCAATCATCGTCGCGCGACCAGCGCGTGCGTCCGCTGATCGGCTCCTTGAAGCGATCGATCCACGTCACGTGCACGTCGGCGTCGGCTGAATCGTCCACGAACGCGAAGCGCACCGGGAGATTCAACTGGCCCCATTCCATGAAGGCCTGGCGCACGCGCGCGACGAAATTCGTCGTGAAGTCTTCGTAGCGCGCCGTCGGTTGGATCCAGACCGTGAGCGGAACGCCGTTGCGATCGGGCCAACGCGAGAGCGACGAATCGCGCGCGTTGAGAATATCGTTAATGTAGGTTCCCGCCTGCGCGTTGCGAATGCGACGACGCGTCTCCGCTTTTTCGTCTCCGCCGCCTGGAAGACTCGGGACGATCCCCGCGAGCGCGCGAGCGATGGATCCGCTCGACACGACCGTATGTTGTTCCGCGAGTCGTGGCACGGCCGGCGCGCTACGCGCGATGTGCGTCGTGCGACTCGCGCCGATGACAAGCGCGCAAACCGAGAGCGAGAGAATGCTGATGACGGCTCGCGTCATTATCTCGTGTCGATGCCCGCGGGTGCGGGGTAGGCTTGACTGGGGAACGAACGGCGGGAACTACAAGAACGAATCGAGCAGTGCGAAGAAGCGTTGGGGCGCTTCCCAAAACGGCATGTGGCCGGCGGCGGGAACCAGCGCGACCTGGGCGTGGCGTATATAGAATTCGTGCACCGGATCCGCTAGAGGCAGCGGATCCATTTCACCGTGAATGACGAGTGTCGGCGCGGAAAGGGCACGCACTCGCTCGCGCCAGTCGTAACCCTCGCGGCGCAACCTTGCGAGGATCGCCGCGCCAGTTTGGCTCTCGGCGGAAGGCGGCGTAAAGCGGCTTGCCATCTCGGGATCGGCGAACCAGGCGGGATAGACCGCGCGACTATATCGGCTGTGCATCGCCGGGTCAGGGTCGCCGAGCATTTCTTCAGAAATGTGATTCACGGTGTCACGCTCCGGGCCGTGAAGCGACGCGAGCACGGCGGCGCGGAGCGGCACCATCCACGCGCTCGTCGTCCACACCGGATCGACGAGGGCGAGCCTGCGCACGCCGCCGCGGTCGCCAGCGGTCGCGAGCATCGCGATGCCGCCGCCCCACGAGTGACCGAGCACATCCCACTGCCGAATGCCGAGCGCGCGGCGCAGCGCGCCAACGTCCGCGGCATCGTCGTCGATCGATGCGTCCTCGGGATTGGGCGGAGTACTCGACGCGCCGCGGCCGCGCTGATCATAGAGAATCACCTGCCGCTTTTCGGCGAGCGGTGACAGTGCGGGCCACAGCATGGAATGATCGTAGAGCATGCCGCCGTTGATGCAGATGATCGGCGGCGCTCCGGCGACGGGCGGGCTGGAGAAAACCGCGAAGTCGACTCCGCGCGCTCGGACGGTTTGGCGAATCAGCTGTGGCGTGCGGGGGAGCGAACGGCGGAAGGCGACGAAATCGGCGTAGGGCACTTTGTTCGGAGGAGAGAACTACGGAAGGGAGAACGACGGAAGGGAGAACGACGGAACGGAGAACTGACGAGGCGGATAGCTGCCAGCTTTGAAGCTGACAGCTGCGAGCGAACTACGCTGGTACCTCACTCTATCGCGCTGGCCAAGTCCTCCTGCTGTCGTCGTCCGTCGCCCGCCGCCCGTCCCCGGCAGTTATTCGCCCGTCGCCCGTCGCCGGCAGTACCGGTAGACGGACGCCAGGGTGGATCGATAACGTCATGCATCCGCCGTCCACTCCGTCCCGACCGCCAATGTCACGTCGCCTACTCGCTGCCGCCGCCATCGCCTTCGCCTCATCGCTCGGCGCCCAGGAACCATTCGATCGCGCGATGGTCGCGAAGATTCGCGACGAAGGACTGAATCGTTCGCACGCATGGGCCATGGTCGACACGCTCGCGACGGTCATCGGACCGCGACTCACGGCCTCGCCCGCGTACATGCGTGCGGCGACGTGGGCTCGCGATCGCTTCACGGCATGGGGACTCAAGGACGTGCACTTCGAGACGTGGCCGTTTGGACGCGGCTGGGAGCTCCAGAAGTACACGCTCGAGATGACGGAGCCGCGGTTCGCGCCGATGATCGGCTATCCTGACGCGTGGTCGCCGTCGACGAACGGCGACGTCGTCGGCACGCCGCTCATGATCGCCGGGCTCTCATTCGATTCGCTCGAGAAGATGCGCGCGAAGCTCAAGGGAGCGATCGTGCTGAGCCAGCCGCTGATGACGAGCTTCATTCGCGAGGATCGCGTCAATCCGACGGCGCCCGACGCACCGCCCGCGGTCGCGCCACAACCGGCGACGGGGCGCGGAGCAGGCCGAGGCGGCGGACGCGGAGGTCAGAGCGAAGCGCAACGGATTGCGGCGCTGCTGCACGACGCCGGCGTCGCCGCCGTCCTCAAGCCGAGCCGAGGTGAGCATGGTACGATTTTCGTGCAGACGCGCGATGCGGGCGCGAACGGCGTGCCAACCGTCGTCGTCGCCGGTGAACCATACAATAATCTCATTCGACTTCTCGAAGATCACGTGCCGGTGAAAGTGCGTGTCAACGTGCAGGGCCGGTATTTCACGAACGATACGAGCGGCTACAACATCCTCGCCGAGATTCCCGGCACCGATCCACGGTTGAAGGACGAGGTCGTGATGATCGGCGCGCATCTCGACTCGTGGCACGCAGCGACGGGCGCGGCCGACAATGCCGACGGCGCGGCCACGATCCTCGAAGCAGCGCGCATTCTCAAGGCTGTGGGCGCACAGCCGCGCCGGACGATCCGCTTTGCGCTCTGGGGCGGCGAAGAAGAAGGGCTGTTTGGATCGAAGGCGTGGGTCGCCAGCCATCTCGCGGGCGACGAGAACAAGGCGGCGCGCGACAAGCTCTCGGTCTACCTCAACATCGATCCAGGCTACGGCCCGGTATACGGCTTTTTCATGGAAGGCAACGATGCGGCGAAGGCCATCTTCGACAGCTGGCTCGAGCCCTTCAAGGATCTCAGCGTCCGCAAGAACGTCATCTCAGGCATCGGCAACACGGATCACCTGAGCTTCATCGCGCAGGGAATTCCTGCCTTCAATCCGGTGCAGGAGTATTCGAACTACGACGTGCGCATTCATCACACGAACATGGACACGATGGAGCGCATGAAGCCGGACGACCTCAAGCAAAGCTCGGTCGTCTTCGCAACGCTGGCCTACGATGCCGCAATGCGCGATGCACCGATTCCGCGCAAGGCTGCCGCCCAGTCGACGCCGTGAGCGAAAGCCAACCGACTACAGTCGTCCACAAATTCGGCGGGTCGAGTCTCGCCGACGCGTCGTGCTTTCGTCGCGTCGCCGAGATCGTCGCTGCCCGTCCGGAAGAGCGTCGCATCGTCGTCGTCTCGGCGATGAGCGGCGTGACGGATTCGCTCGTCGGCATCACGCGTCTCGCGGCATCGGGCGACGGCACATATCCCGATGTGCTCGAGACCATTCGAGGACGTCATTTCGAGACAATCCACGAGCTGTTCGGCGCCGAGGGACATCGAGCCATTTCCGCGGCGATCGAGCGCGACCTGGGCGACGTCGCGGATGTGCTCCGCGCGGCGACGCTGCTCCGCGACTACTCTCGCGAGACGCTCGACCTCGTGAGCGGCTACGGCGAAGTGTGGTCGGCGCAAATTCTCAACGCGGTGCTTCGCGCATCCGGCAGCGATGTCGCGTGGCTGGATGCGCGCGACGTGCTCATCGTCTCGCGCACTGAGGCCGGCGCCGATGTGGATTGGGCGGCGTCGCGCGAGCGCATGACCGCGTGGTGTGCGCGCGCCGGAGCGATGCCGCAGACACTGGTGGTCACCGGATTCGTCGCTTCGACGGAAGCGGGAATTGCCGCAACGCTCGGCCGCAACGGCAGCGACTTCAGCGCGTCGATCTTCGGCGCGCTGCTCGATGCGGAAGAGATTCACATCTGGACCGACGTCGATGGCGTGATGAGCGCGAATCCGCGCCTCGTCGGGGAAGCGGTGACGCTCAACGCCCTGTCGTACGATGAGGCGATGGAGCTCGCGTACTTCGGCGCGAAGGTGATTCATCCGCGCACGATGTCGCCTGTGATCGAACGCGGTCTGCCGATCTTCATTCGCAACACGTTCCGTCCGGAGCATCCCGGCACGCGCATTCATGCGCTGTCGTCGCCCGCGCAGCCGGTCAAAGGCTTGGCGACGGTGGAGTCGATCGCGCTGCTCAATCTCGAAGGCACGGGCATGATCGGCGTGCCGGGGACGGCGAACCGATTGTTCGGTGCGCTGCGCGAAGAAGACATCTCCGTCGTGATGATCTCGCAGGGAAGCTCGGAGCACTCGATCTGCTTCGCGGTGCCCGGCGAGGTTGCCGAACGCGCGCGGCTCGCGGTCGAGCGCGCGTTTTTTACAGAGCGGCATCACGGACAGATCCAGCATGTCGATGTCACGATGGGTTGCAGCATTCTCGCGGTCGTCGGCGACGGCATGGCTGGACGGCCCGGCATCGCCGCGCGGTTTTTCAGCTCGCTCGGCAAGGCGGGAGTAAATCTGCGCGCAATCGCGCAGGGATCGTCGGAGCGCAACATCTCCGTGGTGATCGATGAGACCGACACCGCGCGTGCGCTCCGCGCAGCGCATGCGGGCTTCTATCTCTCCGATCAGACGATCTCGATCGGCCTCGTCGGCGCCGGCAACGTCGGCACGACATTCCTCGGCCAACTTGCGCGACAGGCGCGCCGGCTGAAGGAGGACTTCGACATCGATCTTCGCGTCCGAGCGATCGCGACATCACGCCGCATGCTGCTTTCCGATCGGCCGATCGATCTCACGAACTGGCGCGAGCAGTTTGACAAGAGTGGCGAGCCGGTGGACCTCGGACGACTCGCGATCCACGTGCGCACCGATCACCTGCCGCACGCGGTTGTGATCGATTGCACCGCGAGTGACGACGTTGCCCGATTGTACGGCACGTGGTTGGAGCGTCGCATCCACGTCATCACGCCGAACAAACGCGCGAACACCGGGCCGCTCGAGTTCTACCGGCGGCTGCGTCAAGCGAATCGCGCCGTTGGCGCACACTATCTCTATGAGACAACCGTCGGCGCTGCACTGCCGATCGTGCAGACGGTGCGCGATCTCGTGCAGACGGGCGACGAGATCATCGAGATCGAGGGCATTCTCTCGGGCACGCTCTCCTATCTCTTCAACATCTTCGACGGCACGACCTCGTTCTCGTCGCTCGTGGTGAAAGCGAAAGCACTCGGCTACACGGAACCGGATCCGCGAGACGATCTCTCGGGCATGGACGTGGCGCGGAAGATCGTGATTCTCGCACGAGAGATCGGGATGCCGCTCGAGCTGAGCGACGTGGATGTGCGGAGTCTCGTGCCCGAGGCGCTGCAGGATGGATCCGCCGACGATTTCCTCGCCGCGCTTCCGAAGTACGACGCGGACATGGAAGCGCTCCGGCGTGACGCGGTGGCGAAAGGACACGTGTTGCGCTTCGTTGGCCGCGTGGGTCGTGATGGGCAAGCGAGCGTGGCTCTCAGAGCGTATCCGGGATCGCATCCGTTCGCCCGCATTCAACTGACCGACAACATCGTCTTGTTCCGGACGGCACGGTACAGCGACAATCCGCTCGTGGTGCAGGGGCCGGGCGCTGGTCGAGAGGTCACTGCGGCCGGAGTCTTTGCTGATTTGCTGCGGCTTGCGTCGTATCTTGGCGCTCCGCTGTAACGACAACGGCGAATCACGGACAGTACTGGCATAGACGGATCGGAACGGAGCGTGATCTTTTTCTTAACGATAACGCTTGGGATCGCGGCTACACGCGTCCCGAGCGTCTGTTTAAAAGAAATCAGTCTGTTTCCGTTCCGATCTGTCAGTGTCCGTTCCGTCCGTGATTGAACCGCTACTCAGGCTTCTCCCAGCGACGACTCTTCGCTGAGCGAAAGACCGCGTCGATCACCGACATGTTCGCGATCGCATCGTCGAGCGACACCGGCACCGTGCCAACGCCACGAATCGCGTCGGAGAACCGATCGGCCTGCAGTGCATATTGATCGACCGCCGGAAACTCGATCATCTCGGCGCTTGCGCCCGCGAACTGCGAGCCATCGTCGACATAAATCCGGCAGGCACGATCTGGAGGCGCGTTGAACGGAATCTCCACCTCGATGCGCGCCTTGGTGCCAAGGATCTGCATGCGCTGATGCGGAGACAGCTGTCCAGCGCAGGTGAAGCTGGCTTGGCCGGCGGGAAAGCGGAGCAACGCTGCGCCGAGCCGGTCGATGCCCATGTCGGGATCGTGCTCGAGCTGACCCGTCACCTCGAGCGGCTCGGCGTTGAACAGCCAGCGCGAAAGGGTGATCGGATAACAGCCGATGTCCATCAACGCACCACCGCCCCACTCGGCGCGGCTTCGAATGTCGGTGGCGTCGCGACGAAAGTAGCTGAAGTGACCGACGACGAGTCTCAGATCGCCGATTCGGCCACTCGCGATCAGGTCTCGCACGCCAAGCCACTGCGGATGCGTGCGAACCATGAACGCCTCGCCAATGAGAACGCCGGCGCGGTCGCGCGCGTCGCGCAGCTCGCGTGCCTCGGTCGCCGACAACGCGATCGGTTTCTCACACAAAACGTGCTTTCCAGCCGCGGCGGCGCGCACCGACCACGGGACGTGCAGGTAATTCGGGAGCGGATTGTAGATCGCCTCGACGTCCGGATCGGCGATGAGCTCCTCGTACGAGCCGTAGGCTCGCGGAATGCCGAGCGCTTTCGCCGCGGCGTCGGCCTTCTGCTTGTCGCGCGAGGCGATTGCCACGACAGTGGATCGATCGCAGCCGCGCATGGCCGGGATCACCTTCTTGACGGCGATGTCCGCGGCGCCGAGAACGCCCCAGCGAACGGCCTTGGGATTTACGGGAGCGTTGGTCGTCATCGGGGCGGTGGTGTCACGCGATCCTCACGCACGTCGATTGCAAAACCTATCATTCACCGCGACGATTCGTTACTTCAGACCCGCCGCCACCGCCGATAGCTTACGAAATGGTCTGGGAAGAACGCTGGCATCCGCTGCGGCGGGAATGGGTCGTCATCGCGGCGCACCGCAATAACCGACCCTGGCGAGGTGAGATGATCGACGGCGCGCGACGCGAGCTGCCGGCCTACGATCCCACCTGCTATTTGTGTCCGGGTAACGAACGCGTGTCGAGCCATCGCAACGACGCGTACACCGGCGTCTTCGTGTTCGACAACGATCACCCATGCGTCGGGCCCGCGGCGCCGGCCGCCGCCGAGCCACCGCTTGGCATTTATCGATCGCGCCCGGCTACAGGATTGTCGCGCGTCGTCTGCTTCACACCTCGCCACGATCTCACGCTCGCGGAGCTGTCTTGCGACGAGATCGTGAATCTCCTCTCGGTGCTGCAGGACCAGCATCGGGATCTCTCGGCGCGGCCGGACGTGCGCGGCGTTCTGATGTTCGAGAACAAAGGCGAGGTTGTCGGCGTCAGCAATCCGCATCCGCACTGTCAGATCTACGCGACGAACTTTCTCTTCCGCACGTTGGAGATCGAAGCCGCCGCAGCTGCCGAGCATTTCAGAGTGGCCGGACGCACGCTGCTCGGCGACATCATCGACGCCGAAGAAGCCGATGGTCGGCGCGTGCTCTCGTCGCGAAGCCAGGCGCTGTCGTTCGTTCCGTACTTCGCGCGCTATGCTTACGAGACGTACATCGCGCCGCGCGAACCACATCCGCATATCGCCGAGTTGTCGCGCGCTGAGCTCGTGGATTTCGCAGAGGTGCTTCGCGAGACGCTCGTGCGGTTCGACAACTTGTGGCGAATGCCGTTCCCATACGTGATGGTGCTTCACCAGCTGCCGGTTGGCGCGTCCGCGGATGGATTCCACTTCCATATACAGATTCATCCACCGCTCCGAAAACCGGGGCTGCTCAAGTATCTGGCCGGCCCGGAAGTCGGCGGTGGCAATTTCTTGAACGACACGTCGCCGGAAGAAAAAGCCGCCGAGCTTCGGGCGGCATCGATCGTCCACTACAAGCACGCGACGGCGAATGTCTGACGCGCGGCATCTGCTCGAGCCGATCGTCGCGCTGCACGAGCGCATCCGCGACTCCGTCATCGAGGCGTGCGAACGCCAGTCGACAGAGCAGCTCGCCGCGGTGGCCGCGGAGGAATCGAGCGACACGATCTACAAGATCGATCGCATCAGCGAACAGGTGCTCGTGGATGGTCTCGAGATCGTCGCGCAAAACGATCCGCTCGTGCTGGTGGCCGAAGGTATCGGAGATGGCAAGCGGGTTTTGCCCGATGGAGCCGCGGAGGCGGATTGCCGTTGGCAGATCATCGTCGACCCGATCGATGGCACACGCGAGATCATGTATCAAAAACGCAGTGCATGGGTGCTCACCGGCGTCGCTCCGAACCTCGGCGATGAGACGCGCATTCGGCACATCGAGCTCGCCGTCCAAACCGAGATCCCGGTGCTCAAGCAGCACCTCTGCGATCAACTCTGGGCCGAACGCGGCAACGGTGCGCGTGCGATTCGCTATGATCGCGTGAGAGGGACTCGAACGCCGCTCGCGTTGCGTGCGTCGCGAGCGCCGACGCTGGCTCATGGATTCTCGAGCGTGAGCCGATTTTTTCCAGGCGTGCGCGACGTGCTCGCCGCGATCGACGATGAAGTCGTGCTCGAGGTGCTCGGTCCGCCCGATCCACACAAAGCGGCGTGTTTCGAGGATCAGTATCTCTCGACTGGCGGACAATTTTACGAACTAATGGCCGGGCGCGATCGTTTCATCGCCGACATTCGTCCGCTGCTCGCGTCGATCGTCGCATCACGCGGACTGCCGCCGTCGCTCTGCTGTCATCCGTACGACATCTGCACCGCGCTCATCGCGCAGGAGTGCGGCATCATTCTCACCGCGCCGAATGGAGATCACATCGACGCTCCGTTCAATGTCGATGCAGATGTCGCGTGGATCGGATATGCAAACGAGAGCATCCGTCACCGTGTCGAACCCGCGCTCAACGCGGCGCTCGCTCGGCGCGGGCTCCTCTCCGCTCTCGCGGCACGCAGTTGACGATCGACTGGTTCTCGCCTCGGGAGACAGTGTTCGTCGGCCGGGCGCCCGGCCGTCTCGACGTGATGGGTGGTATCGCCGACTACAGCGGAGCACTCGTGCTGCAGTTGCCGCTTGGAAGGCAGACGACCGTCTCCGTGCAACGGCAGCCTGAGCGGCGCTGTGATGTGAGAAGTCATCGCGGCGACGGATGGGCCGAGTTTGCGATCGACATCGACGAGCTCACGACCGGTCCGCTGAGCGATCCACACGCGTTGGCGTCATGGTTCGCCGAGCGACGGGCCGATCGATGGGCAGCGTACGTGGTTGGCGTCGTTCAATACTGTTTGCAGAGAGCTACGAGCGCCGGCGGGCTACGCGTCAGCGTCGAGTCCACTGTCCCGGAAGGAAAAGGCGTCAGCTCGTCGGCGGCACTCGAAGTCGCGACGATGATGGCAACGTGCGCTGCGAACGATATCACTCTGGATCCACGCGACGTTGCAATCGCCTGCCAATGGGTGGAAAACCACGTCGTCGGCGCGCCGTGCGGCATCATGGATCAGATGGCGTCCGCGTGCGGTGAGCGCGATCGGCTGCTTCGCCTTCGATGCCAGCCGGGAACGATCGAAGGATTTTCGGAGATTCCGCGCGGGTATCGGTTTTTCGGAATCGATTCCGGTCTTCGACACGCCGTCACCGGCGCTGACTATGGCACCGTCAGAACGGCGGCGTTCATCGGCTATCGACTGATTGCGGACGCGGCGGGTTTGACCGCTCGGCGCGACGGCGACCGCGTCGTTGTGGACGATCCAAAGTGGAACGGCTATCTCGCCAATATCGGTCCGAGTGAATTCGAAGATCGATATCGCGACCTTCTGCCCGAACGGGTGCGCGGCGACGACTTTCTCGGGCGCTTCGGCGGCATCACCGACACAGTGACTCGCGTCGAGCCCAATCGCGTGTATCCCGTGCGCAACGCGACATCGCATCCGATTCACGAGCAGGCGCGCGTAACGCGATTCGCCGAGCTGCTCGATGCGCTCTCGTCCGATTCTGCTCTCGCGACGGAGCTCGGGCAACTCATGTACGCATCGCACGCGAGCTATTCGGCGTGCGGGCTCGGCAGTGATGGCACTGATCATCTCGTCGACCTTGTTGCATCGGCCGGGACAGACTCGGGACTCTTCGGCGCGAAGATCACGGGTGGTGGCAGCGGCGGCACCGTTGCGATTCTCGGCGTGGAATCCGCCGAGCCGGTGATACGCGAGATCGCCGAGCGCTACGCGGCAGCGACGGGGCGGACAGCCGAGGTGTTCAGCGAATCAGGCCCGGGTGCCGCACGACTTGGTGTCGAGGCGAGTCAACCGTTGTAGATCGTGCCGCTGGCTGCGCGGTACAGCTCGAGGATGGCGCGAGCTTCGTCGCGCAAAACGTCGCGCACGATCTGAATGCCGCGTTCTTCGAGATAGCGATACGATTCGGGGAATACCGGGCCTTCATCGAAGAGCAGCAGTGAGGCGTCTTCACGCCCGGCGCCGATCACCATTCGGCGTATCCCGCTCCAGAGCGTAGCGCCGAGGCACATCGCGCATGGCTCGCAGGACGTGAAGATCTCGTGCGGCGGAAGCTCCGGCGTGTTCAACGTGAACGATTGGAGTCGGCGCTGCGCCATCATGAACGCGACCATCTCGCCGTGGAGCGTGCAGTTGTTCAGCCGCACGACGCTGTTCATGCCGACCGCGATCAATCGTCCCGAGTTGGATTCGAAGATCGCCGCGCCAAATGGACCGCCCGTTCCATTCTCGACGTTCGCGCGCGCGACACTGATCGCGACCCGCATGCGGTCTTCATCCGCTCCGTACGATTTCGTCCAATCGACCACCGAGTTCACCCAGTCGGGATACTCGATGTGCACGACCGCGTGGAAGGGAGCGTTCGTCATGGGCCGAAGTCTGAGCAAATCCCGTCGCGAACGGAAGCGAAGCGCCGCGCGTACACCAGTCTGGCTTTCCCGGTGCTCCGCCGCCAGCTTTGCGCTGATGATTGGCTTGACGATCTCCCACCATCGCATCGACTGTGAGCTCGACCGTCGATGACATCCGTTCGCGTCGCGGTCGTCCAAGCTGAGCCACCATCGAGTCTGAACGAGGGGCTCGAGCGCGTCGCGTCGAAGGTTCGCGACGCCGCAACGAACGGCGCGCAGCTAGTCGCTTTTCCCGAGACGTGGCTGCCCGGATATCCGATCTGGCTCGACGTCTCGCGAGATGTCGCGCTGTGGGATCACGCCCCGGTGAAGGCCCTGTATCGCCGCATGGCGGAGAACAGCGTGGTCGTCGGCAGCGATTCGACCGCGGCGCTCGCATCGATCGCGCGTGACAACCACGTCACGATCGTCATTGGAATCACGGAGCGTATCGCCGAAGGCGCAGGGCAGGGCACGCTTTATAACGGAATCCTCACGTTCGGCCCAGACGGCACGCTGCTCAATCGTCATCGCAAGCTCGTTCCTACGTACACCGAGCGGATGGTGTGGGGCTTGGGCGATGCACGCGGTCTCAAGTCGGCGGCCGCGCCGTTCGGTCGGGTCGGCGCGCTGGTGTGCTGGGAACATTGGATGCCGCTCGCGCGGCAGGCGCTGCACGAGTCGGGCGAGGATGTGCACGTCGCACTGTGGCCGACGGTGCACGAGATGCATCAAATCGCGAGCCGCCAGTACGCGTTCGAGGGACGCTGTTACGTGCTCGCCGTCGGTTCGGTGATGCGTGCGTCGTCGCTGCCGCCGGAGCTCGAGGCACATCCAGCGAAGGCCCCGAGCCCGGATGCATGGGTGATGCGTGGCGGCAGTGCGATCATCGCGCCGGATGGCTCATACGTCGCGGGTCCCGTCCACGAACAGTCGACGACGCTCTACGCAGATCTCGACCTGAATCGCGTGCGCGAAGAGCGCATGACGCTCGACGTGACCGGCCACTATCACCGGCCGGATGTGTTCGCGTTCTCGGTCAGGCGGCCGAGCGGCCTACCATCGGAATGACCTCCATTTCTGGCTGGAATCGCGCCGCCGACAATCCCGGCAAAGTCGAGTGGAAACACAATCGATTCATCAAACCAAAGCAATGACATCCAACCAATGAGCTCACATTGTCGTCGCGGCGTGACGCCACTCTCGTGAAATCGGTTCGAGTGGAATTGTTTGGTCTGATCTTCTAAATCGTTGACTGCTTCAAGTTCGACGGAGCCAGAGCGGCGAGACGCCAGTTGCCTTGCGAACCCGCTTACAGTGTCTTCAGATATTCGATCAGATCCGCGCGTTGACGATCCGTCAGCTTGATGCCCTGAAGCTTGACGTAGTGATCGACGACATCGGCGAGTGTTGCGGCGCTTCCGTCATGGAAGTACGGGCCCGTGAGCTGCGGTGGATGCCAGAGTGCGCGAAGCGGCGTAGTGCGGTACAGCTTCGTGACACTGCGCTGTGCGTATGCCGGATCCTGTCCATCTTCGGCGGGCGTGTGCAGTACGCCTTGGTTCACGTCGGTGAAGACCGAGCCGACGTGGCAGGTCGAGCATTTCGCGACGCTGTTGAACACCATATGGCCGCGCTTTGCCGCCTCCGCGTCGACGGTGCCTGGAATCGCATTGGGCGCCTCCAGACTGAACTGATACGCCCGCAACGCCGCGAGCTTCGATGATACGAGATCCGGCGGGTTGTTCACGTCGACGCCGATCCGCCGATCAACGAAATGCCCGTGTCCGTGCATCTGTGTGATCGCGACGTACGCATTCCAGTACGAGATCGTGTCGTCGCCGGTAAAGATCTCGCGCTTGACGTGGCGAAGTCCGAACGCCGGCGGAATCACGACCGGCATGTTCTTGCCGTCGATGTTGAACCGCGGATCATAGCGTCCCGGGCCCCACGAGTTGAACACCGCTCGCTGCGCGGGCGTGACGGCCGGTGACAGCGCGACGATCGCTCCAACGTTCAAGTTGCGGTTGGGCCAGCCGTCGAGCCGGTGTCCGATGCCCGGAGCGAACGAGTTGTCGACCGTGGAATGACAGAACGCGCACGTGATGCCGACGCGAGTCAGCGTGTTCTTGTCGTCGACCTTGCCGATCACGCCGAGCACCGCGTTGAGCTTGAGCAGGGTGACGGTGGTCGCCGGATCGTTCAGATCGACGGTGTGTGCCTTGATCGCCGACCGTACGGCTTCCGGAAGCGCGTCGACGTCCACCTTGAGCCCGACGGCGAGCGCCGTGGCGGGACTGACCGACGAGCGAATCACCTCGTGCAAGTGCAACGTGTCGGTCCAAAACGTCTCATCGCCGTACGTCTCGTTGCGAAAGATCGCCATTCCGGCCGCAATGGATCCGGGGTCCTGCGGGCCCTCACTGAACAGCGCGTCCGCCGGCGGTGACTCCGCCGCGGTCGGACGATCGCTGGTGCACGCGCCGAGGAGTACGGTGCCCGCGAGGCCGAGCCATGCAACTCTCATTTGCAGATTCTCCACGTTGGTGTTGGAAGCGAGCGGGAGAGGCGAGGGAAGTCCCTCGCCAAGACCGCATGCCGAATATCCGTCCAACACCAAAATTTCTCCTGATTTTTCTTGACTTTTTCTCCGACCAATAGGCCGCGAACTGTCGGTGCGAAAATGGAGTTTGTCGATAATGGCTTCGCGGGCCGTCAGCAGGCCGCCGTCGACCGAGGCACGCATCGCGACTCAACCCACTTGGCGCCCGCCGTCGTGACGGGACGGCAGGGCCTCGAGTTAGATTATTGCAGAAGATTGTTCGCTAATCTGCAGCCCAGCGATCTCGCCAGGCCGCACTCAGATGTCGTGTTGCTTGGCGAACTTCGCGATGTTCTCGCCCGCCCGGAACGCGAGCGCCTGAATCGTCATCGTCGGCTGGCCGCGGCCGCACGTGACGAGACTCGAGCCATCGACGACGAAGAGATTCTTCACGTCGTGCGCGCGATTGTACTTGTCCACGACCGATGTTCTGGGATCGTTGCCCATGCGGCACGTGCCGAGCAGATGAACGCTGAAGTTCGTGCTCTCGACTGGCTGCTGCCATGCCTGCACGGCGCCGGACGCTTTGAGCAACTCCTCACCCTTCTCGGCGAAATGCTTGTACAGCTTGAGGTCCTGCGGATGATCCTCGAACGTCATGCGAATCGCGGGAATGCCCCAGGCATCCTTGACCGTCGGGTCCAGTGAGATCGTGTTCGTCGGCACCGGCAGTGACGACGTGTGCCCGAAGCAGTTGACGGTGCGATTGTAGTTGTGCGCCATCAGCTTCTTGAACTCGCGACCCCACGTCGGCGACTTCGGCGGCAAATTCCCAGCAGACTGCGCCGGCGTCGGGTCGAAGCGATAGTCGAAACCGCCGCCGCCGACGAGTCCCAGCTTGTTGTCGACCTCGTACAAGTCCCACACGATTCGTGTGGCGACGATGCCCTTGTAACCATTCACCTCGTGCTCGAAGACGCCGACGCTGTTGCCAGCGCCGTTGAACATGAGGTGCGTGCCAACCAGACCGCTCGCGTTCGCGAGCCCCTGCGGGAACAAGTTCGACTTCGAGTTCAGCAGCAACCGCGGTGTTTCAGCGCCGTTCGCGCAAACGACAACTGCTTTCGCGCGCTGAAAGATCTCCTTCTTCTCGGCGTCGAAATATTTGACGCCGGTCACGCGTCCCTTGTCATTCGTTTCGATCTTCCGAACATAGGAGTTCGGTCGGATCTCGCACTTTTTCGTCGCAACTGCGACGGGAATCACCGTAACGAGCGAGCTCGATTTGCCGCGAACCTCGCAGCCAAACCCGAGGCAGAAGCCGCACTGCACACACGCTGAGCGGCCTTGATACGGTCGCGACGCGATCGCCATCGGAGCCGGAAACGCCTTCCATCCCATTTTCTTCGCGCCCGCTTCCAACAATACACCCATGGACTTGGGCGGATGCGGAGGCATCGGGTACGGCCGCGAGCGGGGCGGGTCGTACGGACCAGGCGCGCCGGCAACGCCGATTTCCCAATCGACTTTCGTGTAATAGGGCTCGAGGTCCTGGTATGTGATCGGCCAGTCAGTGAATCCTGTGCCGGCGATCGTGCCCTTCACGCTCGCTTCCTTGAAATCGATTTCCTTGAAGCGCCAGAAATTCGCCGAGAAGTGAACGCTCGTGCCGCCCACGCCGCGGCCGTACGCCAGGCATGGCTGCTGCTTCGCTTTTTCCTTCGCCGTCTTTCTGAACGTGTTCGGCGAGACGTTCCAATCATTCGTCAGCAGACTTTCGCGGAACACCTTGAGCTCGTCGTGCACGAAATCGGCTTCGGTGCGCCACGGACCCTGTTCGAGCACGACGACGCGGAAGCCAGCCGTCGACAACTCCTTCGCGACGACACCGCCCGCGGCACCGGATCCCACGATGACGAAGTCCACTTCGTCGTCTGGCCGATATTGCACGGTGGCCTGCTGCAGCGGCGCGAGTCGCGGATGTGTGTGATCAGACATCGCGATCGTACCAGCCGAAGGGGGCGGCCCACGAGAAGCGGTCGTCGAAGCCGATCCACTTCCAGCCGATTTTGTTGTAGTTGCCGCCGTACTCGGGCAATGCGAGCAGGCCGGTGATCGTGGCCTGGCGCGCGTCCTCGAAGAACGGATGACGAGCCTTCTCCATGGCTTTCATGATCGCGATCTGCTTCTCGCTCGGAAGCTCGGCGAACGATTTCGCGCCCGGCTGCATCTTGGCGGCGCGAGCGCGAAGCTCCTTGATGCCTTTCGCGACGTTATCGCGGTCATCTTTAGCGAAGGTCGCGAGCGCCTTGTCCATGAAGTAGACGACGCGTCCTTCTCGCGCTCCCGGAGTCTCGTCAGTCGGCACGATCTGCTCCGCGAATGCCTCGAGCTCGGCGGCATCGGCGGCGGTGAGATACTCGAACTTCTGCGCGGTCTGCGCGTGTCGTGCGGCGGCGATCACGTCGTCCGTGCTCGCGGTGAGCCAGACCGATGCGACGCCAGTACCGGCAATCGCGAGAAAATCCCGACGCGACAGGTGCGGCATGGTGGGGGATCCGAGGTGAGGGCCAAATCGTGCGTTCGTCATAACTTGCGCCGCGCTTTGGCGATGTCTAGCGGTCGGGTTCGTCATCAGTCGGAAAGGAGCCGGCGTTGACATAGGGGGCGGGGGTATATAGACTATATACCCATGGAGGGTATCAGTATGATGGCGATCGATTGGATCATCGTCGCCGCGGGAATCGCGGCGATCTCGCTGGTGAATTGGTATTTCCTGTTCGCTGATCGACGCGCGCATCGAGAGCGGGAGTCGACGAATGGCTGAGACGCGCGCCGCGGAATCGCAATCGTTGGAGCGAGTCGTCATTCCGGTCACCGGCATGACGTGCGCAGCATGTCAGAGCCGTGTGCAACGAACGCTCGCGCGCGTGCCCGGCGTCGCCGATGCGACGGTCAATCTCCTGCTCGGAAACGCCGCGGTGTCGTTCGATCCTGGAGCGACGAACGTCGACCAACTCGTCAGCGCGGTTCGGGACACTGGATACGGCGCCGAGCTCCCCGTCGCGGAGCGTTCCGCGATCGACGAACAGGAGACGCTCGACGAAACGCAGGACCGCGAATTCGTCGAGCTGCGGCGAAAGGCTGTCGCGAGCGGCGCCGTCGGCGCGATCACGATGATCGCATCGATGTCGCTGATGGGCAGCATCGCGCTGAACTATGTCCTTCTCGTCGTGACCAGTCTTGTCATGGCGTGGGCGGGACGCGCGTTTTATCAGCGCGCGTGGTTGGCGTTTCGCCACAATGCGGCGGACATGAACACGCTCGTCGCGGTCGGAACGGGCGCGGCGTTCGTCTGTTCGGTGGTCGCGACGGTTGCGCCCGGGCTCTTCACCGCTCGCGGCGTTGCGCCGGACGTGTACTACGAAGCGGTCATCATCATCATCGCGCTCGTGCTCACTGGCCGCGTATTCGAGGCGCGCGCGAAGCGGCAAACGTCGTCCGCGCTCAGAGCGCTGGCCAAGCTGCAGCCGAAGACCGCGCGTGTGAGCCGCGATGGCGCAGACGTCGACGTGCCGATCGATGAGGTGCGAAGTGGTGATGTCGTCTTCGTTCGTCCCGGTGAGCGCGTTCCGGTAGACGGCGACATTGTCGGCGGACGTAGTGCGATCGATGAATCCATGCTGACCGGGGAATCGCTGCCGGTGGAGCGTGGGCCCGGCGATCGCGTCATCGGCGGCACGCTCAACACCGCCGGCGCCTTTCGATACCGCGCAACCACACTCGGCGCCGATAGCGTGCTCGCGCGCATCGTACAGCTCATGCGCGACGCACAGGCGTCTCGCGCACCCATGCAGCAGCTTGCGGATCGAGTCAGCGGCGTCTTCGTTCCGGTCGTCATCTCGCTAGCGATTGCGACGTTCGTGACCTGGTTCGTGAGCGTGCACGTTTCGGGTGCGACCGCCGGCGTCGCAACGGTCCGCGCGTTCGCGACGAGCGTGGCAGTGCTGATCATCGCGTGTCCGTGCGCGATGGGCCTCGCGGTTCCGACGGCGGTGATGGTCTCCACGGGCAAAGGCGCGGAGCTCGGTGTTCTGATCAAAGGCGGCCGCGCGCTGCAACGCGCGGGTGACGTCGACACGATCGTGCTCGACAAGACGGGAACGATCACGGAGGGACGCCCGTCGGTGATGGACATCTCCTTCGCGCCGGGATTCGAACACGATCAGGTGATCGCCGCCGCGGCATCAGTCGAGCGTTCGAGCGAGCACGCTCTCGCCGACGCCGTCGTGCGATATGCCGCGGATCGCGGCCTCGCGCCCGGCGATGCGGAGCAGTTCGAGTCGTCGCCCGGTGGCGGCGTGCGCGGCAGCGTTGGCGGCCGCTCGGTGATTGTCGGCAATGAATCGTTCTTGCTCGCTCACGGCATTGCCGTCGATACGATGCACACAGATGCCGAGCGCTTTGCCGAGTCGGGAAAAACGCCGGTGTATGTGTCGATCGATGGTCGGCTCGCCGCGCTCATCGCGATCGCTGATCCCATCAAGCCGACGTCGCGCGACGCAATCGCCCGGCTTCGCAGGATGGGACTCGATGTGGTAATGCTGAGCGGAGATCACCCGCGCACCGCGAATGCCGTCGCGCGCGCCGCGAACGTCGATCACGTCATCGCCGGCGTGATGCCGGACGGCAAAGTTGCGGAGGTTCGCCGGCTGCAGGATGATGCGAAGGTGGTTGCAATGGTCGGCGACGGCGTCAACGACGCGCCGGCACTCGCACAGGCAGACGTTGGCATCGCGATCGGCACGGGCACGGACGTCGCCGTCGAAGCCGCGGACGTTGCACTCATGCGAGGCGATCTCGCTGGCGTTGCGGACGCGATCCAACTCTCGCGTCGTACGACGCGAACGATGAAAGAGAATCTGTTCTGGGCGTTCATCTACAACGTGATCGGGATTCCGATTGCCGCGGGCGTTCTCTATCCAGCGTTCGGAATTCTGCTGAGTCCAGTGCTCGCGAGCGCGGCGATGGCGTTCAGTTCTGTGAGCGTCGTGTCGAACAGCCTTCGGTTGCGCGGCTTTACGCCGAAGTGATCGACGAACATCGAGGAGTGATCAATGGCAACGACGAAGAAGACGCAGATGCGCGTTGTGGAGGGCGACGCACATCCGGCAGCGTGCGGATGTGGTGCGCACGACGGCGCGGACCGCAAAGCCGTCGGTGTCGATCCGGCGGCGAAGGATCGCAATCAAAAGCGACTCCGCCGGATCGAAGGCCAGGTGCGCGGCCTGCAGAAAATGGTCGACGACGATCGCTATTGCGCCGACATCATGACGCAGATCGCGTCAGTCCATGAGGCCCTCCGCGCCGTGGGTCGCGAGCTGATGCGCAACCACCTCAAGTACTGCGCATCGTCCGCGATTCGCGCGGAGGGCGAGAACGCCGAAGCGATGTACGACGAACTTGTCGATCTCATGTACCGGCACAGCCGCTGAGCGACTGTGCCGGGGCCGTCATCCCGAGCCTTTCTTCTCGTCATCCCGAGCCTTTCTTCTCGTCATCCCGAGCCTTTCTTCTCGTCATCCCGAGCCTTTCTTCTCGT
>Ga0207652_10000325_pt1 | contig 49468 bp, 55 predicted proteins | sample KBSC63BmetaG_FD_184334 | JGI IMG/M metagenome (GOLD analysis project Ga0207652, IMG submission 184334) | Corn rhizosphere microbial communities from Kellogg Biological Station, Michigan, USA - KBS C6-3B metaG (SPAdes) (version 2) | ecosystem: Host-associated > Plants > Roots > Rhizosphere ... | reverse complement strand
CATCAAGAACTGTCTTTGTATAGTCAGTAACAGCCAGTAGATCAGCAGTGCCTGAACCGGTAAAATAAGGAACTTGATTGTTTGCAGAAGTAAGACTTGCAATAGAGTTGAGTTCAGGGTCAGTGATCGAAATAATGACTTCACCACTAGGACCTGTATCAGCTATTCCTAGATTGGTACCTGCCGTAAGAACACGTTCATTCTGAAGCTGAGGATCATTAGCAAGAGTAACAAATGATGCAGATATAACGGCACCATTAGTTAGACTATCTATACGGTCATTAAGCTGACTGAACGTAGCAGGTTCTTGGTCTGTCAAAGCATCAGGTAGATTAAGAATACGATTGCTATTCATATCGAAATCGGCATTCATCTGATTAGGACTTGTGCCATCGCGTGATAGCGTATTCTCAAGAGCATTCACTGTCGCAACGTTATTTTGCGTCAGTGTCGTAATAGTAGTAGATTCGTTCTGTAGATTCTGGAGATTGCTAAGAGTAAGTTTAGTCATTTAGGTCTTAACGCAAGTCATTACAACAAGAGATACCGGCCGTGTTTCGACAGAGCCTGTTGAAGCAGTGGTAAATGTTCCAGTACTTGTTACACTATGAGTGTGAGCCCCGTTAGCATTTAAACTAATACCAGTTCCCGCTGCATTTATGCTCAGTCCCGCATTACCCGTAACACCAAACGAACCGCCGCCACCGATACCGGAGCCTGCGGTATTTCCAAGGACAACTGTATTAGCAGTACCACTATGAGCATGACCCGGATCGTTTATACTATGCGAGTGAGAGCCTTGACTGTCTGTAGTACCAGACGTTGTAACACTACCAGTATGAGTATGAGGCGCAAGACTATCAGCTTGTACTTGACCTACAGCAGTCGAAGCAGTTCTAGATCGACGGTAGCGTCCAGCAGCAGAAACATTAGGAAGAGTAATAGTTCCTGTATTCATTGCCCACGGTGAGACTGCAAACGCAGCAGTACCTGACGACGTGGCGTTACTAGAAAGAGTTATTTGAGAAGCAGAATCGATACTTACTATGGTAGTTCCTGCGTTGATACCTGTACCGAAGACGAAGTAACCAACTCTAAACTGAGAAGTATCTGCAATAGAAGTCACGACAGGCGAAGAGTTAGTTCTCGATCCGCTAGTCGTAATAGTCATAACGGCATAAAGGCCTGAGAACGTACTCGTGGAGATCACGGAGCCGTCTAATTCAAGCCAACCATTAGGAACAACCGGAGCTACGAAGTCCGCGATCATTCCTGTGAAAGAAGATGTACCAATGTTTTCCCAGCTTCCGCTGCCAGCGCCATTAGCGACGTAGACGGTACCGAGAGGAGCGGCAGAAACACCTTTAGGCTCGTGGAGTTCAGAGCCAGTTAAAGAAGCATGAGCTACGTTAGTCATTTTAATCCTTAAGAAAAGAAAGGGGAGCCGAAGCTCCCCAATCTATTAGGGCCGGAAATACCGAATGCGAACCTTGATATTGCCAGCGGTAAACGCAGCAGTATTGTAGTTCATGCAGATATAACCAGAAGTTCCAACGGCAGAGCCGCCGATCAGTGCACCAGCACCGGTCGAACCCTTCGTATAGACGGTTTTGTTACCGGCAGTAGAAAGGTTAGTCGAAGACTGTGCGAGCGCGGCAATGAAACCGTTGAAGTCGATTTCAGTAGCACGATCCACAGCGATCAAACCGATGTCCAGAGTCGCAGTCGAACCCGTCGCAGCAGTAGTCGTGTAAATTTCGACTTCCTGCACAACCATATTCTTCTCAAAGAAGATTTGGTCGTTGACGATGATCGGACCTGCCGAGAGCAGCGGAGCCTTGGTGAGGTCGAGGTTTAGCTCAATCTCACGGAGTTCGCCATAGGTACGGTAGTCACCACCAGTAAGAGGAACGGTTTGTTCCAAACCAGTCTTGACATAAAGACCTGAGCTGTCCAAATAAGCCATGTTAGTCTCCTTAGGTACGAGTGCCCTTGTCCGTCAGGACAACGCACAGGTTTTCAGGGCGATACACAGCCACGCCGTATTCGCAGATCGTCAAGAACTCGTCTTGCTGGAGGTCTTTGTTGAACTCCGAGAAGACCGTCGGCATCTGACGGAAGGCTGCGATGAACGGAGTCGTCATACCGGGCTCAGCACTGAAGAAGACGTTAGCAACGCCAGTCGTAACCGACTTGGAGTTAACCGTCTCAGCGATGTTCTGAGCAAGATAGTTCGACACGTAGACGTCGAAGCCAGCGATGTTGAACCGGAACTGGAAGCCAGACACTAGACCCGAGTTCACCATGTCACCCCATTTCGGGATCGGCGTCAGCAGGTTGATAGCGTTGGTCGACTGTTCAAGGTCGTAAGCGCAGGTGGGATCGACGACGGCAACGAGGTTGCGCATCGGGACGTTCGCAACGCGCAGAGCAAGCTCAGCGAGGAAGAAGTCCTTGATGGAGAGAGAGTTGCTAGTACCAGAGCCAACCCAGCGATGCTGAGCACCGTTGAGGATGTTCTGATTAGAAGCAGTCTGAGCAGCATTAGCACGGTTGAAGACGCGAGCTTCAAAACCCTTCATCAGGGCGCGGTGCTGTTCAGGAGCAAAAGCAGCCTGAATTTCAGCAGACCAGAAGCTGTCACGCTTGAACTTCGCCGAGATCGAGTTAGCCGAATACTTGTACTGATCGATCGTAAAGGTAAGATTACCAGTATCGAAGCGATTGTACTTGATCGCCTGACCTTCTGCAAAGTCAGCCGTTTCAGCAACGCCGAGCCGGGGCATGTTCAGGGTAGAACCGTCCGGAAAATCCGTGATAGTGCGCACAAACCGCATGGCGAACAAATCGTCCTCAAACGCGCGAGTAATCTGCTTAGAGTAGATATTACTGCGGATGAAGTCCGTATTGTTCGAGACTGTAAAGCCTGACATACGTGTTTTTCCTTATCGTTTATAGTCCCCATCTTCAAAGGCATCGCCTAAGATAGATTGGTCTTTAAACAGTTGTGCTTGTTGTTTAGGTTGCCAATAGCTTGCTGGGTCTGTCTTTCGTAGCTTTTCCCACTGAGACCATGTTTTAGCTCCAGTCGGATTAGAACCTACCGGAGTACGCATAGTCGAAGAAGGAGGAGCTTGGAAGAGTTCTTGGCTTCTCTGACCATCAATACCTAGAGTGCTCAAAAGAGCCTTAGGAGTTTGACGTGCCATTTGATTGAAGAAATCTACAGACATGCCTAGCGAATCTATTTGCTGTTTAACAGCTTGCTTATAGTTGGGGCCATAAGCTTGCTGGAGTTTCGACTCTACCTCTGAGGCATTAGCCTCTTCACGATCTAGTTGTTTATTAGCAGCAATATGCTGCTTAACCATATCCTGAATTTTGGTTTCATCGAACACGGACTTGTCTTCCTGAACTGGGGTTTGCTGTTGCTGTTGAGACTGCTTAAGTTCGGTCATGTATTGGTCTAAGACTTCCTTAAGATTTGGTCCGGCTACACTCTGCTCACGAAACTTCAGATATTCATCCCGAAGGGTGTCCTGCTGAGTTTTCATGCGCTCGATGTGTAAATCCCCTTCATACTTACCTCGTGCCAAGGCTTTTAAAGCCTCTTCCTTATTGCCGTTGTATTTAGCGGCATCGTATTTCCCACCCGGTCCGAGTAGTACTTCGAGATAGTCTTGATTAGGGTCAATCTGAATCTGGTCATTCTGATTAGTATTGTCTAAGATATTCATTTGCTCTCTTGGTCTAGAACTAAATTCTTTATTGATTGTATTGCTGTGAGATAACCATTTCGATGTGCCTGAAGATAAGCCCAGTTGGGATTATCGTAGGCTTTCTGGGTTCTCTCTGAAAATTGAATGTCTCGTTCTTTTACTTCGAGAAGTTCAACTAACCGATCTAATACAGTTCTTGCGCTGCTAAGAGATCGTTTGAAGTGCTCTTTCTCTTCCTCGGTCTTGAGGTTCTGAGTCCAAGCTGGATACATTATTGTGGTCCTTGAGGCTGGAGTACGCGTTGTGCAGGGTTAGGTTGAAGATCGAAATCTTGTCCCATACCTGATGCAGTTTGAGTAGCTTGAGCGACTTGTTCTTGCGAGGCTTGGGCCATACGCTGGCCTTCGCTTTGTTCGATCAAACCAACCCAAGGAGGCATGATTACTCCATCTTCTTCGACGTTAAAGGCTTTAGCGAATAGCTGAGCCATCTTAATCATCGAGATGTGCGGTTTGATGTCTTGGTAAATCGGCGACTGGCTAAGGCTTGTAAGGTTCTGAATAAGTTCGGCTTGTTCAGCAAAGTGCCTTGCCGCAACTGGCCTGATTCTACCAATGCCTGTAATATCTTCGACTGTGAGGGACTTGAAGCTAGCTGCTTTGAGTTCGTCATCGAAGACCTTGATTGTGGTAACACCAGAGAGATTCCTTCGTGCTAGTTCAAGCATAGCGTTCAGAAGACGCTCTTCGATTTGTTCCTCGAACTGTTTGATCTTATTCTGGAAGATACGAGAAGCAGCATTCTCTAGACGCTGGACTTCATACTTCGTTTTCTCACCGGGAGAACGGAAGCCCATGGCTTCCTTCGGTGCACCAGCGATTTCTTCCATCATGTTCATGTAGAACTGAATAGCAGTATCGCTTTGAAGTATCTGTACCTGCGGTTGTAGAAGCTCTACAGAGCCTTCTTCGCTAGACCGTATGATTTCACCGGGCTGCCAATTAAACTCTTCTACGAAGCCCTTGACATTAACAACAGGGAAAGTAACTAAATCCCAGACGTCGGCCTTAAGATTTTCAATATGATCAATACGGTATTGCATACCGACGAGGTTATCAAGAGGACCCATACCCCAGAGGTTATCTTGCTTGATACGCCATGCCGCATGGAATATAGGAGGATATCCATAGAAAGAAGGATTAGGCTTGCTACCCAGCAGCTTATGCCGATCAACCACAGTAAAGACATAATTTTTGTACAGCTTATCTTCATTGACGTCATACAGGTCTCCGTAGAAAGTTAAGATTTCTACTGAGTTAGAAGACAGGTATTGCTGGAAAGACGTGAATCCGTCTACCTGATAAAGATTATCTCGCTGGACCCATTCGCCTGAGAACTCACGAGCTTGTGCTCGGATGTCTTGGAAGTATTTCCATAGGGCTTTCATCTCAGCTTCGTTCTCAATCGTAGACATACGATTAAGCATTTCTTTGAGTTCACCTAAGCCTATGACTGATCTAACAATCTTAGGAGTAGACTCGAAGTTAGAAGCCGTAGGGTTCATCACGACGTCTAGTGGAGAAATACGTTTCAAAGCAGGACCTACGTAGCCAGCTTGCATGGCTTCAGTTGGTTGTTCTACGCGTTGGTCAACCCATTCAACGGAAACGAAGCAATTACCGTAGTCGATATAATCTGAGACTACCTTATTCATTTCACCCTTGAAGGATGGTTGAGACATAACCCACTGCATATAGTTGGTTATTGCGTCCCGCTTATTCTTAGAGTCGCTGTCTTTCTCGTTGGCTTCCCATTCAACAGGAACACTGTTGGGGAACATCGTAGCAGTGTAGTTAGCTAAGAGGTTATCTCTTATCTGACACAGCTTTGGAATAGTTGTTCTATTCTTCCAAGGATTAGAAGCGTTAGAGGTTTGCGATGTATTAGTAGCATAGACGTATCTGCGGATTTCTTCCCAATCGTCTAGCTTGTTCTGACGGAGCATATTCCAAGTAATCCAGTCGTTGCTAATCTGAGTAGCAATACGATCTGGAGAAACTACGTCTCGTACTTCTGTGACCCTATGGTCCATTAGGCAACACCGCCCCACTTACTATGAAATTGTAACACTGGTTTATTTTCTCTGTTTCTTGTAAAACTATTTACAGGAGCGTAGCCGTCTGCGAAATCAATGGCAGAAGCAAGAGCGTCCTTGACGTCATCGTGGGCTGGATTAGAGAAGATTAATTCTTCTTCTAAGGTCTGGATGTGTCCGCCGCTGTAATGGAATATCTGACCGTTGGCATACTTGGGCTCTAGGATGTTTAGAATACGTTCTTCTTTAGAACCTTGAGTTCTGTTAGGTCTGAACTCATCAACAGTCAATCCAAGTCCTAGTTGTCTGATGTAGTTATCCTTGAGGTCATTAACTAGAACAACCTGAGCGACACTTACTTCAGCACGTATTCTTCGGAAGCCCCATTTCTCATGCATCTTGAGGATGTGGTCGAAGTACACAGATGGTTGTGCTGTCTTAAACCTATCTATGTCTAGGACGTAATAATTCCGATTGGCATCTACACCTACGACAACTATACAAGACGAATCGGCTTTCTTAGAAAGCGAGTACGCGAAGTCTACAGCAGCGACAACGTTAAGCCTATTGCCTTTGAAGGACCAATGCCCGTCACGCCGTGATAACCAGTTGTTATCGTAGTATTGGAATAAGCTACGGCGAATAGGAGAAGAATCAACGTCATGAGGGTCGTTGTAATACTGAGCCCTAAAATGTATTTTGTTAAGGTACTGCGCACGTTTTTGGGCAAGTATCTTTTCGTCGAAGCCAAACCACTTTCCATCAGAGCGTTGTTGACGAGGCCATAGAAATTGGCCAGTTCCATCGCCTGCTGTTTCAACTGGGTATTCTTTGACTTCAAAGAGTTGGTCTGTCTTAGCGACATTTCCAAACTCATCAAACGCTTCAACTTCCATCTCCAAGAGTGTCGAGTATAAATCCTTAGGATGGTATCTCGTACCTACGACCCATTCTCTTGCATTAACTGTTTCGATGGAAGATAAATATCCGTATTGCTCCCGGACTTTCTCTCTGCCGTCTTCTAGGTACGCATTAGCTTGAACAACAACGTCATCTAGAACCGCGATATCACAATGAAGGCCAACAATGTTGCTAGTAAGACCCGCAGTAAAAATACTTGGGTCGCGGATAGCTTCTTGCCGTCTTTTCGGGTGATCAAGGGAAATTTCCCGCTCAGTCCATTTCTCCCTCTTGGCTTCTTCTGGATGAACCATATCCGGCCAATAGAGACGGTAGGTATCACAGGTCAAGATGTCTTTAATGAATTTCAACTGCTTGGTAGCAAGATTACTTGTAGACGAAATGTAAAGAACACGAAGTGTCGGGTCTACGGTAAGCGCATGAGCCACACGGTATGCAACCATTGCGGATTTCATGTGGTCTCGTGGTAACAAGACAAGCTGATGAGTCTTTGCCTTGCTAGATTCCCACCATCGTATTAATTCTCGATGGATGTTTCCTAAGACTCTGTTAGGATGGACTAGCTTAATAAATTCTTCTAATGAGGATTCAGCAAGGATACGTCGGTCTTCTCTTTGCTGATTTACTTCTTGGACTTTCTTTTTCAACTATACGACAAGGCCTTTGCCATGTGCCATCTCATCTACTCGCTTCTCAAGCATATTGATCCGCTGGTCTTGGACTGCTACTTGGGTTAGGACTTTCCCTAATTGCGCAAAGGCTTCGGTCAAAGCCCTGTGACTTTCTTGGAGATAATGGATGTCATGCTTGACAATTGATATGTCTCCCTTCATGTTATAAATCACGGTAATTACCGAGCTTATAACAGCTATGATGGTGAAGATATTACCAATTGATATCGTATAATCGATATGCACGGATTAATAACCCTTAACCTTCTTTAGGTTAGGGTTTTTCTTTTTAGCGGCAGGAGAAGCTTTCCTAGAAGCGGAAGCCAGTATTGCACCGGCTCGCTTCTTGGAAACACCTTCTTTCTTAGCTATCTTAGATTGGACAGCCGAAAAAGACATTACTGGGCCGGAGGCGTATCAGTTGCAGGAGCCGGAGGCGTAACGCTATTCTGAAGCTGAGTATTCAGAGCTTTCAGATTGGAAACAGCTTGTTCCACAGCAGCGTCGTTGTTAGAAGCACGAGCAGACTCTAGAGCGCTAACCTCATTGGTGATCGAAGTAGTAAGATCAGAAATAGCTGCGTTGAGATCGTCAATCGAGGACATGATTTGGTTTTCCTTAAGTATAATTTGTTTTAGAAGGAAGATGATTGTATCATCTAAACGAATGGTATGGTTGATGTTCATTCAGGCATCTGTGAGAATGCAAGGCTAGTTATGCTTAGAGGAACGACATACTGCATCGCTACGAAAAGACAAACTAAAGCTGCTACGCCAGTTAGAACAGAAGCAGCGAGTTTAACGAAATGCCATACTTGGGTCATTGAGTTTCCTTTGCTTTGATCTTCTCAGGGTCTTGCGAATCAAGGATTGCTTGGTATTCCTTAGAAGATATCTTATTGATTAAGCTACTTAGACGTTCACCGTTCAGTCTAGTAAACTCCTTGTGCTCACTGTCTTCCAGAGTTAACTCGAAAAGAGGTACATGCTCAAGATTACCATCTGGATAAGCTACAGTGAAGAGTTGACTAGGGTCTTCTCCTCCAGTTACGCCTAGAATAGTTACTTTTCTGTTTCTTAGTAAAGCCATTGTCTTTCCGAAAATATTACTCTTGACATTAGTATAGCATAAGCTTAATATAGCTGTAAAGAAAAATCTTAAGGAGAGCTTATGAATAGCCCTAGAATTAATAAAATCATCGTATATTCCGAAGAAGGACCTGCTAGGGTTTATACTTGGAAAGAAGATAAGTTGACATTCGCAGAGCTTATAGCGTTAGTTAATATTACTGGTAAGATACCAGAAGGAGAATGGTTAGATGAATAGTTTTCAGAGTTACTGGGAGTGTTTTAGATGCGAATATCGCAATCCTTGGTACCTAAATCGGTGTATTTCATGCAGAATTGCAAGATGAGATTCTGGATTCATTCTAGAATGCCTCTAGGATTCAATTAGAAGCCCGCTGGTGCGTTATTTTAAGCAGGAGGTACAAATCCTACCCCCCAAGACAAATCGATCTCCTGAGCCTTCTGAGAGGCTCGAGCATCGTCTTCACCTAAACAACGAAACAAGAACTGAATGGTTTGACAGAGGAGAACTAACATTCATGGTTAAGAAATACGAAGGAAGGATAATTACGATTGAATCTAGAAATAGACTGGATTAGAGCTTTAAGTGCTTTGGTGTTGATTATATCACTGGTAGGTATTTATGTTATTAGGGATTGAAGATATCGGAGTATTAGTGATTCTACTTAGCTGGGGTATTTATGGTTATATCAGAATCTTTTAAATTCTGGTGCGATATTTTTTTCAATTAATTCAACGGCCGCAACAATACCCCCGACCCCCTTGGAGGGTGGTAGCCGGGTAGGGGTCCTAGGATTTTGGGGAATCCGAAGTCCCTTTCGGATAAGCGTAAGCATACCTAGGTACCGTTAGGACACTTAGAAGCTAAGGTAATTACATTAGCTAACGTATTAGATAGCATTACTAAGCTATGCATTATCAGCACAACTAATGCTGCTTAGGATGCTATCGTATTCGTTAGCTGCTTATGCATATATGCATAGCTAAGCATTAGAGCTATGCATCAGTGCGAATACCTAGCTATTCACAGAATTTCATACCAGCTATGCAAACAAACATGCCTCTAACGAGGCTAGGCGTTTGTGCTTACTAGATTGAGTACCTATAATGATGGTTGGTTAGTGATTGTTTGGTTTCGGTTCATACGGCGCTGAAGCGTCAGACGCGAAACCCACTTCGATCTAACCGGGCTATTTGACAATTGAATAGGACGAAACCGGGCATATGCATTCCGCATGTGTCTTGAGGGACTAGTCTGCTCGCTTGCTCTGCCTGCCCTCAGAAACGAGGCAGACATGCAAACTATCTCTGAAATAGAGCAAGCAATGAGTGAAATCATGCTTGAGCCTCAATACGAGAGGATCAAGCATGAATATCACCGCATGCTTGATATCATGGGCAATGTAGACGGAGACGAAATAATAGCTCTCGTTTCTGTTGCGATTGCAAATGTCACCAAGCCTAAAGATTGGTGGCAGCCATGACAATACCGCGCTTTGAAACTCCATATATCTTTTGGAGACCTAGCAAGGTCTACGGTATGCATAAAATGTGCATAACCGGAGGATCGTTTATTCCCGGTGAATACCTCAAAGGAAATAGACCGCCTAACTATCCAATGCCTGCAATGATTGGTGAAGTATACATAGGCACCGATGATGTAATCATCTGTGACTGTGACGAAAGCTTTGATCCCCGCCTTTGCATAGAGCAATGGCATGGCAAAGTTTATTCGGATTATCCGCACGATAGTCCGAACTATCGTTAACTCTAACCACGCCAGCCGAAAGGCTGGCTTAACCGAGGGCAGACACGGCAAGCGAGCAACATAGGAGAAACTAAAATGATCGGACGTAAATCGAATTTCCTATCATCGTCGCGCGTTGCACATGCAGCTGACACGGAAACCGGCTTGCCGGAAGTGTCACCAATGGATGCGCAACCGCAGGCAGAAACGTACACGCCTGAATTGTTCCGTGAATACGAAATGGAACAGTACAGGAAACGTTTCCCCAAGGAAACCAAAGGCATGACTGACGCTCAAATCTTCGACGTTGCCATGTCTACGGAAGATGATTTGGAAGACGACGAATGGCGCGCGTTGTTCGGCGATGCCAATCCGAATGCAGAAACCGACCTTCCGAACCTTGACGGCGAAGAATTGGCCAATCGTGCCAAGTCTTTAGGCGCCAAGGGCGGCCGCGAAATGACCGAGGCTATGGAAACGGTCATGAAAGCCAAGGAAGATTGGGCAGGCGGGCCGTTCCGAGTGTTATTTGCTTTGCAGCAAGACTACACTCGCGAGGAATTGGACGGTTTTGCGGTGCCTGACAGCGAAACGGGCAATAACCCGGATTACTTCAAGGTTCCCAAGACTGATGCCAAGAACAAGACGCGAATGGTGGAGACTACTTTCTACACCCAATTCGCCGACGGCACCGCTACCGGGCAGAACATTCTTGCTCGGATCGAATGGACGGAACGGGCTGGCGACTCGAAGGCCGTCAAGGATGATATCCCGGAAGACATCAAGGCAATGGACCCCGTTCAACGGGAAACCCATCTGAATTTCTTGAAGGGTCGGCGGAATACCATCCGGCAGTCTTATAAGAAAGCAATGGCTTTGTATTTCCAATTCAAGGCTGTTGAGAACTATCCGGGCATCGCTGCTGACTGCATCTGGGTTCCGGGCAAATCCCCGGAAGATGCAGCGGCCGGTAAGTGCGACATCCCGGAAGTTGAGAACACAACCAAGCCTATCCAAGTGTGGTTGGTTCCGGCGGAAGGCAAACCCATTGCCAAGTGGGAAGCCATGAGCATTGGCGCATTCATGAAACTGGACCCGAACAAGGGTCTCGAAAAGGGTGGCACGTTCCAATCCCTTATCGAAAGCGGTGTCGTGAAGAAATCCAAGGCTGGCACTGGCGCAACGTCTGACAAGCCGGAAGGCTTGACAATCAAGACGATTGATACAGGCGTGTCGGTATTCGCGGAGTTTCATCGATGGTTGGAAGAAATCGCAACCGCGAAAGACAAGGCTGAATACGGCAAGCTTCTCAAGCTTGGCAACACGAAAGACAATGACGAATTTATCGTCGCCATTGTCGAGACACGGAACATGCTTGCTGATCTGGCCAAGGAAATCAAAGCCGACGACAAGTATGTCAAGCTCCAGCAAGGTGGATCGGAGTTGATCTCCGAGATTGCCAAGCCCAAGGCAGCATAACTCCTAGCTACCAACCCCCGCGCCAGCAATGGCCGGGGGTTTTCTTTTGCCTTGCACCATGAACATAACGGCAACGCAGCATGTGACAATCCAGCAACAGTGTTGCATAAATGTCACACCGCGAATTGATGATAGGACAAACAACGTGCGTAGGGCATGCCGCAAAACACAAGCTAGACTAGCGTGCAAGTCGCTAAGCCCGTTAGCTGTTTGACCTTACTATACTACCATGCGATAATATAAACAATGCCAATTATGGCAGATTTAGGGGAAAAAGTCATGAGCAATGGCAATCGTTTCGGGTTCGGTGTAAAGCGTATCGCACAGTCAAACTATGTCACTACGCGCGAGTATGGTGACATTCCGGGCATTCTCAAAGCCCAAGACGTGTTTGTCAGCATTCCCATCGAGACTATGAAGCAAGAGACGTTTAAGCGTGCTGGCATATTCTGCCAGAAGCTTAAGCAAGTCATCGATGGTGCCGACGAACGCGGAACCAAGTACGGTTATAAGGATTTTCAGAATGAGAAAATCCACAGTACAGACTTGGAACTGTCTGCCATCCAAAATCCCTGCAAGCCCTACAATAAGGCGCTATAGCCATGGATAACGGTTTGCTTGTGCAGGTCAAGCGGTACATTCTGCCTGACCAAATCCACTACGTCGAAGTGACGTATGCTGGGATGGATGTGACTTGTCGTGTTGTCGAAGACAGAGGCAAGTTCACTATTACGCGTGAGTTGTACTGGACTGACAAGTCCAAGCCAAGATGGAGCGAGAGCGTTGAGAAGTTCAAGCAACTCGCTATCCTGAAATACAACCGTCCAATCGAAGAAAGGCTTAGCAATGCCAACAAAACGGGCACAGTCTAAGTGGCTGTATTTCTGGTCTACTGTATTTAAGTTAAAGACCAATCAGCCGTATCAGCATATCATGGTGCTGGTACGTATGATACTGCCTGCTCACGAAGATTGGTTCTGGCAGTATGTCCGGGATCATCGTCCAGCTAACGACAACAAGCGCATAAGGAGTGTCTGATGGGACGGCCATCGAAGCTGTCTAGTGTAAACTGGTGTGATAAAGAACAAGTAATTGCTTTCGCTAAAGGGCTAGACTCTTGGGAAAGTCAGACTGTTTACAAACATCCTGACAGAGCTAATTACAATATTTGTCACACCAAGAACGAAGACCGCTTCGGCATCAAGCCGGAGTGGGTTGTTACCCGCACAGGTATTAGAAGATAATAGGTATATCTAACCTGCGGCGGATCACCGCTTTTACCACGTAAAAAACAAGCTGTCAAGAGGAGAATACAATGACGCTATGGGATAAAAGTCGTTACCAAGGTCGTGTTGCAGTCTTGCTTGTCGATGGTAGCAATCTCTACGCTACTGCCAAGCAATTGGGTTTCTCGATTGATTTCAGAAGGCTTACCGAAGCTTTCGACGGGCATATCTTACGGAGTTATTACTTCACTGCCCGTGCTCCGGCTGAAGAACAATCGACTATCCAGCCTATGATTGACTGGCTGGAGTTTAACGGCTGGAGTGTTATCCAGAAGGAATACAAGGAATACCAAGACCGTGGTGTGTTTCAATGTCAGGAGTGTGGGCACAACAATGAGACAGTCACAACCAAGATTAAAGGCAACATGGATATCGAGATGGCCATTGTTGCTTACGAGATGGCTCCTCTCGTTACTGATTTGTTTATGTTTACGGGGGACGGTGATTTCACCTTTCTTATCAGTAGTATACAGCGTAGGTATGCTACACGTGTCAGTATTGTATCTTCGATACAGACCCAGCCTCCTATGTGCGCTGACGTCTTGCGCAGACAAGCTGACGACTTCATCGAGCTTGCTTCATTGCGACCTACCATCGAGCGGGTTGATCGCCCTGCTAGGCGCAGTATCGGCGTGACCAATCTCAAACCATGAAACGCATCATCGCGGTGTGTTCTTGCGGACAGGCATTTACTGTCAAGACAATCCAACAAATGAATACCCACGGAGAAGGCAATCCCCGTGGGCATCAGTGGGTGATGGTTAAAGACATCATCTTGGAATGGGATTTAAATTGTAGAAGGGGATGACAATGAGCTACGTCGAAAAGTTTGTTCTAGTTTGCGTAATCGTGTCTCTGGCTGCTTTGTGTTGGGCAGCATTCTGGCCAATCAAGGCCAAACGGAAAGACAAGACATGGCGTCGGTGGTGTTTGTTTATGTCGCTGATGGGGTTGTTTTTCCTGTCATCAGCGCGCGTGGAGGCGCATGGCGATGCAAATTCTCGCGTTGAAACTACTCACAGGTATAGTTATTGGCTTCCTGATGACGTGCGTGGGCAGTTTTATCTCTTGTTGGTTACACCGAAGGTGTCGGACTTCGAGACGCATCAGGCTCCGATTAAGTACATTGTTGTTTGGCCGTGGTTGCCGACGGTTAATGAACAAATGGTACGACTGGCAGAGGCGAAGCTGAAAGCCTTTGTGCGTGAAGAAGCTTTGGCTAAGCAGCCTAAACCATGGCAATGGCCTTGGGATTGGGACGCTGCGAAGCGTGGTTTGGGGCTGTTGCTTATCTGCATTGGCGCAGGGATATTCTTGATTGTAAATGGAGTGGTGAACTCGCCAAAGAAGAAACGCATTTGACTTAACGAGAAAAGTCATATATAGTATAGGAACACTGGGGATTAAAAGAAATGGCTAACCGTACGATGGCCGCAAAGCGGCTAAAGCTTTCTCGTCAAAGGCGTTTGTTCCCGCGTAGCCTTTCGTCGGATTACATTCCGACTGGTAAACCTCCGAATATGCTAGTCATGCGCGAACTCAAAGAACGCGCACGATCGCTGGCCTTCAGCGAAGAATACATTGACTACCTTGTTACGCGTCGTCAAATGGACGCTGCGGGCCAGCACATTTCTGTTGGTCGGCGTGAGGTAATGGCGCATATCCTACGTATCCAAGAAACTGCGCCAGCGCTAACCTGTGTAACTCTGGATAATACCGTTGTCCGTAAGGTCCAGATGTTCTATAACTCCGAAAGAACGAAATTCGTTCTGTTCGAGGATAACAAACTAGATTTGTTTATCCGGACTTCGCTGGTCTACATGGACCGCTTGCGCTGCATCGCAGCGTTTAAGTCCGATAAAGTAAGGTGGGTGACGTTCTCCTCCGTTCGCCCACCGCCCGATAGCAGTTCGGATTAGCCCCTCTCCGGCTGCTTACTTAAGCCCTCGCTGGTCTCCCCGCCAGCGGGGGCTTACTTTTACCCGCTGCCCTAGCGGGTTGTAGTGTGGCGTTGCGTATCCCCCTCGTGAATGTAGTTCCGCGTTTGAGTCCTTTTGTGCCTTTTGCACAGAGCGTGTCTTTACGTCTTTGTTAAGCGATTTAGCGTTTGTCCATAACCGAGGAGTAAATATGACATTGAGCGTTCTGGACGTATCTCAAGATGTCATTGATCGCGTCAGTGGCATCATTCACTCTGACAACTTTCTTGGAGAACTAGGAGGTGCACTAATCGTATTAGGGGTGGTCCTTGCTATTGCCAATCAGGTGAAAGCATGGATTAAGCGAAAGGGCTATCGCATGGTCTTGGAAGACCGTAACCATAAGATACATGCGTTATTGCTCGACATCTTGTGTGATGGTCTTGAAGAAGCCGAAGGCTCCGGCAAGATCAGCAAGCAGGAGAAGAACAGAACGTATGAAATGCTTCGCAAGCGTCTTGGCTTGCGTGATCTTGTGCCGAAGAAGCGTATTGCTTCGGAGGTGAAGTCAAAGCTTAAGTCCGATCGATACCTTCGTGAGAAGGCTCGGAAGGAAGGCAAAGAACATCGTCCGGTTATTCCGGGCGGTCCACCAACACCGATTGTCAAGAACCGTTTCGTTCAGACGATGGGTCGTGCCGCCAGCTTCTGGCGGAAAGCGTCGTAGGGCAACAGAGGAGAAATCAGCCCATGAATATCGACAATCAAATGATGTTGCACATCGCTGCCGGACAGTTACCGCCGGACGATTTGCTCAAGCACATTCTAGCGAAGCAACCGAATGCTTTCGGCTTCGCTGTCCAGAACGTCTTCGAGGGCAAGCCTGATCTTGCCATCACCCGTGAAGACGGTACTGGCCTGAACTTCGACGAACTTCAGCGTCTCTTCGTGAACGCGAAGGAATTTCCTCTTACGATGTATTTCGGGAAGCTGGCAGACGGCTACAATCCCGACGACATTCAGCCGTTCGTCATCAACGACGGCAACGAACAGCCTTTCATGGCTTTGTTCCTTGAAGGCACTCTCAACGGCAACGACGATTCGGCTGATCGTACCGAGCAGTACAACCTCGTCAATGGTCTGCTGATCCCGCAGATCACGGAGTGGTGTGAAGAATACGGCGAGCACGAAGACATGCTTGAGCGTGTGATGAACAAGCTCAGGGCAGAGTCCTTCAAGAAGGTCTTGATGTCGCAGGTCGGCCATCGTGCTCTACTCCATGTTCTTCCTGTCGAAGGCGATGCAGTCACTGTTGGCAAGAACGATCTCGGCATCACCGGCGAGTGGGGCTGGGCTTCTCATGCGTTTGGCTTCAATCAGAAAGCGCCTGAAGTCGTTGTCGAGAAGCGTGAAGCTGCTCCGGTAGCCAAGGCCAATCGCTTCGGCTTCGGGAAGAAGGCAGCAGCCTCGGTTCCGGCGTCTCCTCCGCCGGTTCCGAAGGATGTCGCCACGCCGGGCACTGCTGAACGCAAGCTCTCTGGCGACAAGAGCAATGCCGTCGGCAGTCGTCCGGCTCAGCCCGCCAAGGCTGTCGAACTCGCAGCGAAGCCGCCGTCTTGGGTTCACACCAACGATGACGTCAAGCTGTGGTACAAGGTCATCGGCGGCGAAGTCCACTCACAGTGGAAGAAGCGTCTGCCGATTATCGTGAAGGACTTCGAGGCGGTTAAGATCACCAATCTTCCCGACTTCAAGAAGTACGCGCTGTCGAAGAAGCTCGCGACTACCGGAACTACCGAGACTGCTGTCCCGGCTGCGCCGGCTGAGACTGCCAAGGCCGACGCCAAGGCATTGGCCACCGTTGGTGATCTTCCGATCCTCAACGATAAGACTCTCAAGGAAGTCCTTGATTACGTCGCAACGCTCGATACGTCGTCGAAGGAGATCGCTGCTCCGAAGACCATTCAGGAGATGGAGAAGGCTCTGCCGAACTTCGCTTCTGCGGTTGGTCTCGACTATATGGAGACGATCAACTGGATGCCGCATGAGCTTGCAACGATCGGCAAGAAGGATGTTATGGCGTTGGTGTGCTATGCCATTATGTGGCGCAGCAAGTACCGTGCTCTGAAGTCCGGCCAGCCGGAAGTCTCCGTCAAGGAGACCGAGAAGTCCACTACCACGACGACTACGACGGGAACGGCTACGAAGGTCGAGTCCGTCACCAAGACACAGCCCGCTCCTGCCGCGAAGCAGAACCGCTTCGGCTTTGGCAAGAAGGCTGCGTGACTGCGCTAGCCGCTTAGCGTAGTGTTGTGGGGTCGTGGTTACACTCTCAGGTCACGGCCCCACTTCTTTGATTAGATCATTGGAGGTTCGTCATGGGTTTCAATCACGCTCGCAATCAGTTCTCGCTCTTGACCGGCATCGGACAAGGGATTAACTTTCCTTCTGTCCACGAAGCCAGATGGATTACCGACAGCGTGAAGTACAGCCCAGACTTATGGTGGCTGACGCAGTTCGAGTATCAACTGCTCTTCTGCGCAGACGACACCAAGCTTAACCATTCTCACCACTGTCTTATCGAAGACAGTTCGTTTGTCGCTACGGCATATACTGTCAACTATTTCAATTACTGGTATCAGGAGGCTGGCGAAGACCGGACACCCATTCCGATGGAGATACCGGGTGGCAAACAACCTCCGCATCTCGTTCGTTACTTCCCTCCACCACTGAAGGTTAAAGGCGAACTCCATTTGGTTCGTACCCCTCAGTTCAAAGACCTTGACAACTACAAGCGGAATACGGTACAATTCCGTCGTAAACGAGTGAATGTCATCGTGCCTTATCGGGAACTCCGATACCAGCAGAACAAGCTGGATGCCGACGAGCCTTGCTTGTTTCGTCCACTCCCGCGTTGCCTTCAAGGCACTCTCCATCCAGTTTACTCCGGAATGAAATGCTACATCATCCGTGCATGGATGTACGTAGCCAAGCCTGACTATTGGGAACCAGTTCTCGATGGTGGCTTTCGCGGGTTCAAGATCGTAAACTATTACGAGTCCCGCGATAAGCCATGGGCTAAGGAGTATTATGACTATCCAAAACGCGTCCTCTCGACTTGATGACAGGACGTCGAAGCTTATTCGCCATGAGCAGTGTCCTGACTGTGCCAAGCACGGAAAGGATACTGCTGGTGATAATTTAGGTATTTATGACGACGGTCATAGTTATTGTTTTAGTTGTGGTTATTATTTAAGAGGTAATGAGTTGATTGATGACGCTAAGTATACTTACGAATATTTGCCTCTTCGTGGGATTGATGCTTCTACTTTCAGAAAATATGGCGCTAAGACGAAGATTGACGGAGATGGAAAACCCATCGAAATCGGATTTCCTGAGCGAAATGGGAGTTTTCACGTTCGTATATTAGAGCCCCAGAAGGGAAGTCCGAAGACTTACCATAAGGGTGACTACAAAGCTGGTTGTTTTGGTGTTGATAAGTTCATCGCCGGTGGACATCGATACTGTGCAATAACAGAGGGCTACGAAGATGCGCTTTCTCTTCATCAAGCTACCCATGTACCTGTCTTTAGCGTTCACAGCAGCAGTTCTGCTGTCGCAGACGTTTCTCAGGATCGATCCTACCTTAACTCGTACGACCGCATTTATCTCGCGTTCGATGGAGATGAGCAAGGGAGTGATGCAGCCTCTCGCGTTGCAAAGCTGTTCGATTACTCGAAAGTTTATTTGGTGCGGTTCCCCGGCGGAAAGCGCAAGGACGCCAATGACTTCGCACAGCACGGAGAATACTCTGAACTGAAGAACCTCTTCGAGAACGCTAAGAAGTTCTGTCCGCAAAACATCGAGTCAGAACTTCGAGTGTTCAAGAATATCCTCTTCGAGGCTCCTAAGGAAGGAGTCTCGTACGGGATACCGACGCTTGACTATATGACTTACGGCATCCGCACTGGGGAAAGCGTGCTGCTTACTGCTCAGGAGGGTGTTGGCAAGACTGAAGTCATGCACAAGATCATGTACAACATCTTGAAGGAACACCCAGATGCAGCCGTCGCTGGTATATTCTTGGAAGAACCTAAGAAACGATTGCTTCAAGCGATTGCGGGACTTCATCTCAATCGCCCGGTTCATCTCCCTGACTGCGGCGTTACGGACGCTGCGGTCTACGAAGCCGTACAAAGCGTTGTTAAGACGGACGATCGTCTACACATTTATTCACATTTCGGGAGTGATGATCCCGATCATATTCTCGACACAATTCGCTTCCTCGTATCTGCTCGTGGCTGTCGGTATGTGTTCTTGGATCACATTACTATGGTTGTCACTGGAGGTGGAGTCGATAACGAACGACGGGCTCTCGACTATCTTTCGACGCGGCTTGAAATGCTCGTCAAAGAGCTTGACTTCGCACTCATCGTTGTCAGCCACGTCAACGACGACGGACTCACCCGAGGCAGCCGTAACATCAGTAAAATAGCTGATATCAGGATTGATTTAACAAGAGACATCCAGTCGTCCGATCCTACGATTAGGCGGACGACTCATTTGAAGATTTCCAAGAATAGATTCTGCGGTCGTACCGGACCTGCAGGTCAGTTGTTGTTTGATCCCAGTACTTACACCCTCAGCGAGGAGCTTGGCTATGTCCCGGCAAACGATAACCGGCGAATTGAGGAAATGGCAGCTTAAGTCGAAAGACATCGTAGAAGGCCGTCCGCAAGGCATTGTCATCGGGTATATGCACGATGACATCCATGACATCTGGGAGGACGGTGAGTATGCCGAAATCCATTACGTCGATTGGGTTGAGTCGGTGCATTTCTATTTAGCCGTGACACGGCACGGCTGCATCAAACTCCCCAAGGACGAGGAGCGAACGAATGCACTCAAGAAGTTTAACGGTACACACCTGCCTGAAAAGGATTGAGTACCATGGACAAGTCTGGTTCGAGACAGAGCAGATATCTAAGGACTCCTGCTCGCAAGATGCATCGACGCACATCGGTGTACCTAACAGAACAGCAGAAGTACGAAGTCGCTTGCGATCTCATGAATGACATGGGTCCTCGTAATATCTCCCATAAGTGGGGAATATCTGAGAGTCAAGTATCCCATATCAAATATGAATTTCTCGAGGTTGTTGTGGTATGGAAACCCGGCATTCTCGACAAGTTCAAGGGAAGCCCTGAGAAGGCTCAGGAGAGCTTTAAATCTGCCCCGCTAGTACCCTACGCGGGAAAGAAATAAACGCACCCACGGGCTTCTAATGCAATCCTAGAGGGGTTTTAAATGGAACATCTCCTCCTGCTCTACAACCAGCTTCGAGAAGCCGATGAAATGATCGATTTGTTCTACGGACAGAAGATCATCCAGCCTACTTTGGACCGCATGATGCGGAACCGTGGTAAAGTCATCAAACGTATTCAGCGCATCCAGATCAGGACTTTCAATCGTGAATGAAGCACCGTTAACATTTGGCATTATCCAAGGCGGTAAAGCCGATCCGATTGAACCTAAACTCCAAGGTGGAGGACCCCCCGGACATGACTGGCTTAGGGATTTGGCATATGGTGATCGTTTCCTTGCTAAAAGGCATTTCCACAGCGGGCCTGACATACCGTCCTTCGGTATTGCCATGGTTATCCCAGAAGCCATCCTCCTCGCAGATTTCCGAGGAGACGGAGCAATGAGCTTCACGTGGGTTGACAGCAAGATATTTTCAGGGATGTATAAATTAGTGGCAATGTTGCCTAAACCCGACGAAGAAGCGGGAGCAAATAATGAATATAATCTACCTAGATCAGCCGACAGCAAAGACCATGACGGACATGAAGGGTCTGCTTAATATCTATAAGCAGCGAAATACTGGTCAGTACGACGAGGCTGTGGAGAAGTATTCTTCGATTTATAATAGCCTTATGAATGAAGTGTTGGGGAGGTAACTCCCCGTTAGGCAATATTGCCAAGTTAGAGGAGAAAAGATGTACCCGGAAAACAATCCAATTGTGACTGGACTGGTCGTTGTTGGTTTGCTTGTCGGCATCGCTGCTGGCATCATCTTCATCAGCGCTCATGCGTCGTGCTTCAATGCCTTCGGGCTGGCCAAGGGTTGTGTCATTCACTAAGTAATTGCGAGGGTTGTTCCGTTGTCACAGCCCTCGCTTTAAATTAAATCCCCCGGCAAGAGGAGACTACAATGGACGGTAAGAAACGGATTGCTCGGCTCCGTAATGCCGAGAAGCGGAAGAAGCAGGGACCTTGGCTTGGGCTTGGTAAAATCTTCAAGGCTTATGCCAAAGCTTGGATGTGTGACTCTGATGGTGAGTACGTCCGTGTACCCTGTGGTACCACTCCGTTCACGAACTCCCGGATGTTTCAGGATCGCCTGATCAAGCGTGGGTATAAAATCCTTGGCAGTGGTGCGTACAGCACTGTGCTTGCTAAGGGCGAAGCTAAGCGGGTCATCAAAATCCAGCACAACTGCGATAACTGGATTGACTACTGCAAGTGGGCTGCTGAGAAAGGCTACGCCGGAAGCTTTGCTCCTCAGGTGTATTCGTATAAGCGCTATACGGACTTCGCAGTAGCTGTGATGGAGCGAATGGATCGCACCACAAACGACGACAAAGACGATCTGGCGTTGATTGACCGCTTGATTGGGCCTGCAAGTCATGGTAATATGATGGCGAAGTTGTTCATGGAGGAGTTGTCTCCGAAGTGCACTACGTTCTTCGACGATCTGTTCAGGGATTTCTCTGACCATCTCGATCTCTACGGCAAGAACATCATGATCCGCAAGGACGGAAGTCTTTGTGTGACTGATCCTGTTTGTGGCCGAAGCAAGTTGACTTCGGTTAAACGTCTTAGGAGTGGGGACTTGTCCCCCTCCATTAGTGAGTATTATGAAATATATAGAAACTGTAATAGTATCAGGGCTAACACTATTTATGGTGTATGCTCTTAGTCATCAATTGATTTGGTATAAATTCTTAGATAACGGCATATCTATCGTAGTATTTTATAAATGAAAGTCGTAATTGACGTAGAGGCTAATGGTTTAATTAATCCAACTAAGATTTGGGTTATTGTATGTAAAGACATAAACACAGGAAAGTATTATGTATTCAGACACACTGATGGACTTGCACTCAGATTTATTGAGTTTGCTCGATCTGTCGACTTATGGATTGGTCATAATCTTCTCGGTTATGATGCTTCAGTTATTGACAAGTTGGTTGGCTATAGCATCACTCCGGAAGCTTCGCTTGACACACTCATCGTATCTAAGATGGTTGACTACTCAAGATCAAGCCATTCCGTCGAAGACTACGGAGTAGAATTTGGATTACCAAAGATTGAATTTACAGACTTTTCAAGATATTCCCCAGAGATGGAGGAATATTGCAAAAGAGACGTGGACATCACTGAAAGAATATACAATAAATACCGGAGGTATATTCATAACCCTATCCGACAAAAGAGTATTCATACCGAACAATCTTTTCAATTAGTCTGTAACGATTTAGAGAAGAATGGATTTGCTTTCAACACAGCTAAGGCTCAGCAATTATTACAGAAAGTACAAGACGAGCTTGCTACGTTAGACAAGGACATCCTTTCTTCTTTTCCACCTCGTGAGGTATTAATTCGTGAGTTCACTCCAAGAGCTACTAAGTTTGGTACTATTAATAGGAGTTCTGTACCTAGACAGCTTCATCAAAGAATGGAAGATTACGAAGTTGGAAAAACGTATCGCCACACTCGAAGCGAAGCTTTCAATCCTTCATCGCATAAACAAATCATCCAAGTCTTAAACGAAGCAGGTTGGCAACCAACTGATAAAACCAAGACGCACATCGAGGCTGAAAGAGAATACAACAGACTTAAAGCCAAAGAGCGTTTGACAAGACAAGATTTAATTGATAAGCTTAAGACGCTGAAAGTCTCTGGCTGGAAAGTCAACGAAGCCAATCTTGAGACGTTGCCAGCAAAAGCTCCGGCGCCCGCTAGAGCGCTGGCAAAGCGCATCCTGCTTGAGTCTAGACGTAGAACTTTGACTGAGTGGCTATCTCTTGTCAGCACTGATGGCAGGATACACGGAAAGTTCTACGGGATCGGTGCCTGGACTCACAGGATGGCGCATCAAAATCCCAACACGGCGAATATCCCTAACGAATTTGATACAGCCGGTAAGCGAAAGCTGTACGGAAAGGAACTGCGCAGCCTATGGATGGCTCCTAGGAATAGATTGTTGGTTGGGTGTGATGCAGAAGGTATTCAATTAAGAATATTTGCGCACTACATCAATGATCCTGAGTTCACTCAGGCGTTAGTCGAGGGGAAGAAAGATGACAAAACCGATCCGCATTCGCTTAACCAACGAATACTTGGCGATGTATGTCGATCTAGAGCAGCAGCCAAGCGGTTCGTCTACGCGTTGCTTCTTGGGGCTGGACTTGGCAAGCTTACTGAAATACTCGGCTGTAGCCAAACCGAGACACAAGAAGCTCTTGATCGTCTATTGGTCCGCTACGAAGGATGGAGATACCTCAAAGAGGAAGTATTTCCGAAGGATGCAAAGCGTGGCTGGTTCAATGGGCTGGACGGTCGTGCAGTGTCGATACCTTCCGACACTGAAGGAGGACGCAAGCATCTGGCAATGTCCGGCTATCTCCAAAATGGTGAAGCGGTATGCATGAAGTTAGCCACCCTGAAGTGGTGGCCAAGGCTTAAAGAATGGGATGCACGAATAGTTAACTTCGTGCATGATGAATGGCAAGTCGAATGTCCTAACAACATGGAGGTAGCATTAGCAATAGCGAAGACAATGGCAAATAGCCTAGTCGAAGTAGGCAATGATCTTGGTTTAAAATGTCCTTTAGCTGGTTCTTATTGGAATGATGATTTAAAGGATTGGACAATATCTACTAATTGGAGTAAAACACATTGACCCAACTGTATGTTGATAACGAACAATACATTTTTATTGATGACGAAGCGGAAGGCAATCTTGTTTCAGATGATTTGAAAGAACGATACAATTTAGCTTTAATCGAATGGGAAACTGTTCAAGACGAACTCGAAGAGATTTTTAAGAATAATGATCGCTGATACTAGAGTATACGATAAAGGTAAAGACACAGAGCTTGTGAGCTTTAAAGGTAAAGTCACATGGGCTCAGCTTATCGATCCTAATAGGTTTGGTAATTGGAGTATCAATCTTTATCCTGATAATGAGTCGTTAGAGCGTCTTCGTGAACTTCAATTGAAGAATGTCTTCAAGAAGGATGACGATGGTTGGTTTCTTCAGATCAGCCGTCCGACTTCGATTGAGTTCCAGAAGGGAGTTCAAACGACGGTAACCCCTCCTAAAGTCCGTGATGCCGAAAAGAAACCCATCGATGATCGTGTCGGGGATGGTAGCGATGTCACTGTGACTTGTGAGCTTAGGAAATATAAAGTCCCTAACTCAGAACGATGGGGCAATTCCATTCGGTTATATGGAGTCACAGTAGAGAACCTCGTTCCTGCTGGACCAGCTAGGCCAAAGGCTGAAGCTGAAGTAGAAACTGTTTGGTAAACTACTAGCGCCTGAACGTCCAAAGCGACTATATGGTGCTACTACTCCCGCGCCCTGCGTTAGGTAGAATAATGTCTACGGGCAAACGCAGTGTCTCCCTACCACTAGCCCGTTAGGAGGGAGACTGAAATAAGGAACGTGTTGCGGCAAGACCGGGTGCTCGTAAAGCCGGTCTCTATTCTTTAATCGCTTACCTACTCTGATCCGGAATAGGTCTAGCGTGTGTGCGCTCTCCGTCCACACGATTGAGCGCTCCCAGCTTGCATGAGGTTCCACCTTCGGTGAGAATTGTACCGCATGCAGGTTGCAGCCCGGTAGCGGGTATCCGCGAGAGCATTATGACGGCACCGGATTAGTGTCACGAGCCTCAAAGCTTAACCCCTAACAACGCGTGATCCGATTAGCTTCATCTACGGGACCTGCCCGTTAACAAATGAGCATCACGGTGAGTGTGATGACCAGTACTGGACCGGTAGTCGGGATGCACAGACTGAAGCGAAGTCCGAGCGCAAGGGTCTCATTAGCCCTCGATGCTAAAATAATGGTTTGAGGGTACGGTGCGTACTCCTCATGATCCCTTCGGGGGAACCGCGAGAAAACCCGTCAGCCTAGGTATAGCCTAGCTGACCAGTAGGGCACACCTGTCAAGCCCTGAACACTAACATGATGACGGATAGCTGAAGATGCCGTCTCGAAGTACCACTCTGTTGAGATAACGGTTCAATTCCGTGGTGTTCTGGTGAACGAAACCTGAGAGCTTCGAGCGTGAGACGAAGGTAGGTTCGACCCCTACCCAAGATCGACGATAATGGCCGGTGGCTAAGTCTCCGTAGTATATGGCAAGTCTTCTGGTACGTAGATCGAGTGCAATCGATCTCAAGCAGCGTAGCGACCATGCTCATGTTTCGAGGTGTAGGGAGAGTTAGGTCCGAACAGTACGGTTCCTTCTCGATATATGGTGATACGGTACCATTTCTTACCGTTAGGATTAAGGTAAGCATGACTCTCAATCATGCCCACCCACTGCTGATAGACCGTCTAACCGGAAGTGCGTTAGAGGAAATCGCTGTCCTCTCGTTGGGTCCGCTGTTAGTCACTCAATCTCAGGTTCCGATTGGATGGATGTACATCGATGTGTCTGGATATACAGGCATCGATGAAGAGAAAGACATCCGACGACCATCGTCTAGACACGCTTTGAAGCGTTGATTGGACTTAGACCAGTCTATAAAGAAGTCAGCCAGCAGGGTCTGGAAATCAACCCTTGTATCCCTCGATGCTCCGTTCTTGGTGGTGAGCCAAGGTCTATGACACAGTTATGACGGATAATAGAGAAACCCTCCGAGGTGAGGCTCGCTGATTGTTTATCAGAAAGAGCAAGCAGACGACGTTCTAAACGTCGGGGTTATCGTAAGACACGGCAGTTACCTTTGCCTTGTATACCTCATGGGCCGAGAGGTTCATCTATAGGTATGGCTAAGTAGAACGCGGAACTACAACCGGATGTTGTGGTTTGGTCTTGACGAACACCAAGCAACGATGTTGTATGTCCGAGCCCTATGACTCTACTGGAAGCAGTGTGATTGGGGTCAATCTATAGTAAGTCCTTAGTAGCGGTCGTGACATGACTGCAAACCGAACAGAACAAGATCGGAATACTTCGTCCTAAAATTCACACCAGCAGGAAGCGAGGCCAACATGCGTGATGTTCAACCCCACAACCTGCACCCCCAATTAAAATTCAGTCGTCAACTCCCTCAACCCCCTTAAGAATAAGAAGGGCAGGGAGCGGAGAGAAACATAAGACACTCCGCTCCTGAGCCACCACAGGAGGTTATCATGAGCAAAGGTTACGGTGAGACTATGGCTCTTCTGGAATTTGTGACCAAGATGGCGCAGAAGCCAGATAAGCCGAAGCGTAAGAAAGTCCGCATTAACGACTTCGACTATCGAGACATCGATGTCACTGCTTTTATTCATCGTGAGATTGAACGAGCAGAGAACCTCAAGAAGTTGCTTTCTGATTACGAGAAGGCAAACAAGAAGGAAGAAAAGAAGGACAAGAAGGATGAGGGTTGGTCTGCCAATCAGATCAGCACACTGCTTGTAGCGACATTCCCGCTCGCAGTCCTTATGTGTTCAGCAGCCCTCCACGTACTGTTTAGGTGACATATGTATGCATTCAAATATGCTGTTGTGAAATTCAATGGCGGCAGAGGAGCACTTCTCTGCAACAAGTGTCACACAATTATCAAACAGGACTTCGATCCTGTGGATATCAAAGATCGGGAGTATCTCTGTGTTCTGTGTCAACCACGACACAGGAATGATCCATTGGTTGCGCATGACTGTGCTTACCTCGATGGGCGGTGCAACTGTCGATCAATCCAGGAGTGCAAATATGGCTGATATTTGGTTCATCAGCGACACTCACTTCTACCATGAAAACATCATTCAGTATTGCGGCCGTCCATTCAAGGACGCCGAATTCATGAATGAGTTCATGATCGAGGAATGGAACAAAGTAGTGAAGCCTCAAGACCATGTATGGCATCTCGGTGATGTCGCTATGGGCTTCGGAGGTAACCAAGGAAAGATCACCAATCTTCTATCCCGTCTAAATGGGAAGAAGCGTGCCTGTGTGGGTAACCACGATCCGATCAAGGCTCAGTGGTTTCAGCAAGGCTTCGAGAAGATCGAGCTATGGCGAGGATTTAAGGACGAAGGTTTCACCTGTGTCCATATTCCTCTTCAGATCGATCAGCTTCGAGACGGTCATGTCTGTGTTCACGGACATATCCATAACAATCTAGTTACCGATAAGTTCGGTAAACCTGATCCAAGATACATCTGCGTCTGTGTCGAGCATACCAACTATGCCCCTGTCAACATAGATGTTATTAAGGAGAAGGTTAACAAAGTAAGGATTGGAGGCTGACCGAAGGGCCTCCTTTAAGAGATATTTATGAAATCAATTAAAACTTTAATCAAGGATGTCTACGATGTCGTCAGCAACGAAGAGTGGTTCGACGAACTACAATCTGAAAGATATTGTGGAGAACTGGGACGTGCAATCCATCAAGGCCTTAGACCAAGAGACGTTGTACCTGCTCTCCGTCTATCGGCAATGGGAGAGAAGTGCCCGCGATCCCTGTGGGCATCTGTTCGTGCACCAAGCCTACAAACGCCCTTCAGACCACAAACCAGAATTATCTTCCACTACGGCCATGTAATCGAGCAACTCGCTATAGCTCTTGCTAAAGCTGCTGGCCATACGGTTACGGGAGAGCAAGATGAATGCGAGCTTGATGGTATCAAAGGTCATCGTGATTGTGTCATTGACGGCTGTATTGTGGATGTCAAGTCTGTTGCAAGCCGTGGTATGGAAACGTTCAAAGCTGGGAAAGTTGAAGAGGATATTTTTCTACGGTCCTATCTGGATCAGTTGGACGGGTATTCTGTGGCATCTCTTGATGACCCTTTAGTAACCAATAAGGAGTTCGCCTATATCTGGGCGATTGATAAACAACTAGGACATATGTATTTACATGAACACAGAGTACGGCCCGATAGTATCAGGAAAAGAGTTACTGAATATAAAGCAATTGTTGCAAGCGAAAGCCCACCTCGTTGCACTTGCCAAACAGTGCAGGAAAGAATTACGGGAAACATCAAGCTTGATACGAAAGCTTCTTACAACCCCTACAAACATTTTTGCTTCCCAAACCTCCGCACCTTTATTGTCAAAGGAAAACCAATTGATTATGTTACCATCTTCAAAAAACCAGACGGTATTGAAGTCTTCAAGTCTTGATTAATTCTTAAAAGTGTGATAAGATAATGGTATTAAAAGGTGATTACATAGTTCAGCAACCTTATCTTCCTGAAGATAAACAATGGTATGTCCAACGCGTATCACTGTTAGATTACGGAAGATTTGACACTGAAGAAGAAGCAATTAAACACCGGCAGTTCTGCGAAGAACAGTGGTCCGAAGATATCTTCTAGAGCAAGACATCTCCTTAAGAAGTATGGGATCACCGATGAACAATATCTTGATTTATACAATAGACAGAGAGGCTGCTGCGCAGTTTGTGGAAGGCATTCTTCTGTCTTTCGGAAAAGACTTGCAATCGATCACGATCACGCCAGCGGAGAAATTAGAGGACTTCTCTGTATCCATTGTAATAGATACGTCGTTGGACGGTACCGTAAGGGATTGGGTACAGACTTACTACGGTCTGCGTTGTCTTACTTAGATAGAGAATATACCGGCTGGATAGTTCCACTTAAACCAAAGAAGAAACGTCATGTCAGAAGACGAAAGAAACGTCCTAATTAACTTCCTGTGGTTCTGCTCAGGAGCAATCAGTATGTTCGTTGCTCTGATGTTCGTAGGATTGTATTATCATTAGTTACTCCACCATCCTTGAGACTTATAGTCTTGAGGACATCCTAGAATTAAACGACAAGACACCTGAGGATTGTTTAGAGTTCTTAGTCGAAGAAGGCTTTGTAGATTTACCAGACATTCAACCATTAGATTTCGATGAACCATCCTAAGAATAAAGCCGAACGTCGTCGGCTAAACAAGAAATATAAGACGAAGCAAGAACATGAAGAACTCGTCCAAAGCAGGCTTGCCCAAGAACTCCAAGAAACCAAAGAAGCTCTCAGGCAATTGCAAGTCCTTGACAATCAACAAGAAACAAGTTATTGATGTCTTGGATAGTTACTTACACGCTACGTCATTAATAAATGATAATCAGCATTTATATTCATTTACAGAAAATCCTTATTTCCCTGATGAAGTCTACCTTCACATCGAAGAAGGTAAAGAGAAACTATCGTAAAGAATACGATAGTTACCATGGTACTCCTAAACAAAAGAAATTACGTGCAGAGCGTAATCGTTTAAATCGGATTAAGAAAAAGAGTGGCGCATAATTATCCAAAAGAAACTGCGTGGGAAAATACTCCTGCTCAGGTTAAAAGACGGGAGGCTAGAAACAAGCGAGAACGTCAATACAAAAAGAAACACAAAGTAAAGCATCTTCCTAAAGGTATGGAATTAGATCATATCGGCTTTCATAGAACTGGTTCTTTAGACAAAGTTCCCGTCAAACTGGTGACTAGACATGCCAACAGGATCAGACAACCACCCCGGCATTAGTTTACCTGAGTGGTGTCAGACACACAGTCTGAAAGACTTCTTTGAATTAATTGAATTAGGTCATAATAAAAAGGAAAACAACATGACTGAGAATACTGGCTTCGAGATCAAAGAGACCGTCATCAACACTGGCTATATCGACCCGGTGACTGGCAAGTTCGTGCCTTCTGATGAGCCCGCTGCATTCGTGCAGACCGGCGAAGACGTCATCGTCGAGCAGTAATCCTCTCCCGTCCCGAGACGGGTAAACTTGGGAGAGTGGAACACCGTATGGGTCTACTCTCCCATTCTTTTAGAGATAACAATGATTGACAATTACGCAGACTGTATGTATAACAAAGCAATGATGCTTCAAAAGATGTATGGTGCCACACCAGTAGCAAAGTATTCTTTAGCAGATTGCACTCAAGCACCTGCCAAGGCTTGTAAGCCTTGCGATGAAAACAAGAAGGAAGCAATTCCCATGTCTAGCTTTTCGACTGCCATCGTGAATACCTCGGACTCCATCGAAGCCAAGCAGCGTAGGTCGCTGTCGTCGGCTCTCCACAATGCCTTCCGTGATAAGATTGACGCTGCGAAGAAACAGTTCAACATCAACGCTGGTACGGCTCCTGACACGGTTGCTGAGTTCATCCAGCGTATCAAGGATGGCAAGTTCAGCATCAAGCCTGATCAGGAAGACCAGTACGCTGGTAGCTTCTGGTACGCCATCGATTGGAAGGACCCGTCTGTGACTGTCGACAAGGATGGTTACAAGGCTGCTCGTGCGGCTCTGGAGACGGAGTACCATGCGCTTGAGCTGCGCATCGGCATCATTCCGGTGGCTGATGCTCTGGCTGCTGTCGAGGCGTACCGTGACGGTACGGCTGCTGCGGCTACTTCGCCGAAGGCGTAATGAATAAGCCGGAGAAGATCGCTTAAGCGACCCCGGCTAAGGACTCCGCTTATTGTGATATAAGCGCACAAACTAAAACCCCCGTAAGCTTAATAGCCTGCGGGGGTTTTTTCATGCCTAAAATTCAAACCTGTGATTTTAGCCTTATTGGTACTATTATACCTATGATAGGAATTTATTCCTTGTTTTGCTCATCAAGAGCTTCTTTAAGCCGTGTAAGAATATCATCACGTTCTGTCTTAGTATACTCAGGAAGATCACTTAAGAACTTCTTTACAAACTCTTCAGGAGAAACATTATCATTAGCGGCACGACGGAAAGGAATTACTTCGGAACCTGACGGAGTATTGTTTGAACTATTTAATTGAACAAAGCTCGGTCTGTCTTCGGTAGCGAACGGATGTGTAGTATTTAATTCAGCAGGGCTCATGTTCATTCGACGTTGGACATTCCTTGCTTCAACTTCACCCATCAATCTCCGGTAATACTCGTCTTGTCTTTCAGACTGACTGCGAAGCAGAAGCCTGCCTTTCTCGATATTTCTAATGCGTTCATATAGTCCTAAGTCTTTGGCTTTCTTAATTACATCTTGTTTGATGTAATCTTGAGGCCAACCTTTAAGTTCCATTCCGACTTGGCCTTGCATTACGCCGAACTCTCCAGGATTTACTCCGAGTTGTTTGGCTTCTTGCAGCAGTCCATTTTCTGCATCACGCCATTGTTTAGTAGCGGCATCTAATCCTTGAGGAGTAAACATCGTAGAGTTACCTCCTGTGGCAAATCCTTCCATGTCTTGAATGGCATGTTGAGTTTCATGTAGTAACGTCGAATGAAACTGCTCAGGAGTTAGATCGTTCATGTAAATCTTTTTGGTATTAGGATCATACATGCCATTATATAAATTACGTGCATACGAAGGCAGGCGTTGAACTTCCATGTCTTTCAACTCTGGGTAAGCTTTAAATAACTCCGGATGATCTAATATTTCCCCAAGTTTAGGCGCGCCGAACTGTTGGTAATCCCATTCAGGAACACCGACTTTATCGTCTCCTTGAATAAAAGTCCAACCATTAGGATCAGATTTAGCAGGTATCTGAGTAAGGTTGTCTACGTTTAATTTAGAATTAGTATCAGGAATCTCTAACTTCCATTTATTGTCTCTACCTTTGAACCATCCTGTCTCTGAGTAAATCTCATCAGGAGTAGCTCCTTCTAGATCAGCACGTACTGCGTTGTAGAGATTCTGTCTAGCTTCTGGATTTCCTAATACAGATCGAACACCAGCAAATGAACCCAAAGAACCATCAGCTACTTTAGAGGCTATAGGAGCTGGATAAAACACCATTGCATGAGCAAGATCGTTGGCTTTCTGAATACCTTCTGGAGACGTAGGATCGACATCACCAGCAGCGACGTCTCCGGGAAGCTTAGCTGAGTTCCATAGAGTTCCTAAGAAGTCCTTAAATTTCTGCGCAAATACCTGTCCAGTAAGACTTCCTTGAGGAGCTTCTAGGTCAGACATGACGCCCATAGGAGCCCGTACAGCGTCTACATCTTGAGGGGTAGGTTTAGTACCCTCGGATGATTTTAACGCACCAGCGGCCTCCGTAGAGCCTTCTGGAGGGGGTTTAGGAGATACGTATAGCCTCTTCAACTCATCCGGGATATTAGGATGGTTAGCTACGACAGCAGAAGCCTCGTCGTCATAGACTTGACCATCAGCGACGTAATTACTATCCGCCATTATTAGGAGTCCTCATACGAGCCAGACCTATCTGCTTAATAAGATTGTATGGTATTCCCTGAACATTTTGAAGAGCATCAGGACCAGCAGCGTCTGCAATAGTCTTGAGTATAAAAGCGTCGACATTATCACCTGAGGCTTCAGCTATACGCTTGAAGTTATAGATTTGAGAGTTCATTCTGTTAACAGTAGCGTTAACTGTATTATAATACGAATTAGCTCCGGGTGCAGTAGGATTACCACGCATATGAGTCATGACTGCACGACTCTCAGGAGTACTCGTATCTACCGTAACGAATCTGTGGTTAGAAGGGTCCCAATCAACACGAACACCAGCGTTATCAGGAAGCGCTTTAAGGTCATTAATCTCTCTATTCATCAACTCAGAGCCAATAGTATCCTTAGCCCAATTGACATAGTTAGTCCAGACTTGAGGTTCTTTCTTACCAAGCTCGAACATCGCATGAGTCATTTCTGGAGAAGTAAATCTCTGGAAGACAGCGTTCTGTCCTGAGACTTGTCTACCATTGGCGTCTACACCATCAGCCTGAAGACGGCTAATCATACCTCTGTTGCCATCCGAAAAAGCACCTAATGCGTAATTCATACGAACAGCTTCAGGTATTTTAGGATCAGCGATCTTAGAGACTTCATCAAGAACTGAACGGTTAAGCTGTGCATTGTTGATGCCTGAGGTCTTCAGGGCATCGATACGATCATTGAACGTATAAGGAACTCCAGTATTCTTCATGGTATACTGAGTCTGCATCTCTTGAGAAGACGCTTGGTACCAAGCTTTAAAGTTCTGAGGAAAATCTCCTTTAATTGTATCAAGCATAAAATTCTGTAGATTCTGCTCACCACCGATGTCTTTAAGAGCTTTAGCAGTCTGAAGAGCAGGACCAATCTTAGGATCGGTTAGCATCTTCTGCTGCTGTTGGTCATTCATAGCAGCCAACTGAGTCTTAATCGAATATATACCTCCGAAATCGTGATTATAGACCCGATCAATAAGAGCGTCGACAGGAGCCAGAGAAGCATCAACCCGCTTGATAGCTTCAGCTTTACCGCCCACAGCTTTCGTATACCCCTGTGCATCTATATCAGAAATCATCCTATTTCGTAGTTGAAGTTTAGCAGTAGCAAGCTGCTGACCCCATTGTGACCATTGAGTAGGAGGGATAAGCTTATTGTCCTCCATGCTTGAAAGTCTACCGACATCATCTGAAGTATTCAAACCCATAGAATGCATCATGCTGTCTACAGCACGACCTACAGAGACACCTGAGGCATAATCGATGTTATCTCCAGCAATACGCTGTTGATCTTGTCGAGTATTATTCTGGTCTTGGAACTTCAGAGCCCGCATATTCAACTGGTACTTCTCTTGTTCATAAGGAGCAGCCCATTTGATTACGTCGTTGTTATCCATCAACCCAGCGTTGTATTTAGCATAAACATCAGGAGCACCGGGGAATTGGAGATTACCTCGAATGTAGGTAAGCATCTTGTTCTTATCGGAAGCCGAAGCCTGAGTGGCTCTGTTGATATCCTGAACAAGACTCGTTATGTAAGCGTTAGCAGGATTAGTTCCTGTTACCTTAGCGAATGCACGATCTATTTCTTCTCTGAAGTCAGGATACTGAGCACGAAGATTCTTAGCGTCAGCTAGAAGACGGGATTGATAGTACGTCCCAGATATCTTACCAGAGTCTCTTGCACCTTGAAGAGCAGACAAGGTATCTGGAAGATTAGCTACTTCAGCAGGTTGGCTTTCTTGTCCAGTATCTTCTGCGTTGGCATCTAGGACATTCTTGACACCTACACCTGCTTTGATCTTTTCAAGGAGATCGGTGTACGACTGCCTTTCTTTGTCCGCGACTTGGTAGACTTTATCTTCGATGTCTTTCTTGACAATATTAACCCCTGCCTTGCCGAGGAAGTTTCCTGTCTCTGCAAGGTCTTTGAATAAGTCTGCGTATTTGTTATCACCTACTGCCTCCGCTTCTACACCTGCTGCCGCAGCCTTTCCGGCATAAGCGGCAGACATATCGCCTTGCTGTACACCTTGAGGAAGGATTTCGTTATTCTGTACACCTTGAGGTCTGATGTTCTGCGGGACATCGATGGCTCCGATATTTTTTACACCGGGGCCGGGTGTGGGTTGGATATTAGGGTTAAAGGGAGCCATTTACTGTTGCTTACCTTCTTGAATTGCTTGGGTTCTTTGAAATGCGTTACGGAGTGTTTCTTTAGTAGCATCAGGGGCTTTACGAAGATAGAAATCGAAGTCAACCTTGTCTAAGACTGATTTGTTGTCTTCCAAAGCCTTAGCTATTAGACTGTTAATGCGGTCTTCTCGGTATCCACCTAAGACAAGCCATGCTTGTGCTCTAGTGAAATACTTCTTAGCCATATCGGGATCGTCCTTCTGAGCAAGCATTCCTCTGCGGAACTCCTGCCTGAATTGATCTTCGACTTGCTTTTCATAAGCAGCTTGGACTTTAAGAGAATTACTCTTAATGTTGATATCGTCAATACGAGTATCTTTAAGACCTGTAAGTGCTCCGAATATAGCTTGGGCTGGAGAAGCGTCTGATAGATAAGCGTCTTTCTTAGATACCCATCTACCCCATTGGGTAGCTGCGTATACTCTCCACGCTGAGTTAAACGAAGTAATTTCCTTGAAGCAATCATAGACGTCTTCAGGAGTCATTGGAAAGACTTCACCATCTCTGTGAGCCATAGAGGACATTGCGTAGACTAGTCCATCTGTCTGAGACAAGAAATCATGAGCTATTGAATACACAGGACCGCCGATGATATCCAGCCAGCCTTTGTCTGTTCCTGTGGCATTGCCAAGAAACTCTAGACCTTTAGTACCGTATCTAGGACCAACGTCATACCACGTACCTTTAGAAGGATCGCCTTCGCCAGATATAATTGCCCCTATTGCCGAAGGTAATCCTTCTGCTAGCATACTCTTGAAGAAATCATCTCCAACGACGTAGCCGTTGTCCAAGGCCGTTCTGCGTAGATAATCGGAAAGAGGAAGGGATGACACACCAGCAGCCATTGGCACTCCGAAGAGAGCAGCATTAGTAGCGAATAAACGAAGACGTTCACGTTGAGTCAACCTACTTCCAAACATCAATTCTGTCAGACGTATCTGATACGTATAGAACTGAGTGGGTATCGACCATATTCCTTTGTGGATTGCGGAAGATGAAGCTCTTGACATATTAACGTTAAGGAGGTCTGCACGTTGCAGGATTTGAGCGCGTCCCGCATCCGTAATACGTCCTGTAGGGTTAGCATCTCGGAACTCTTTGAAGGCTGTATACCATGCACCATATCTGGCATTTTGTTCACCTGCTTTGAAAGGATATCTACCCCAGTCCAGCATAGTACCGAAACCAGTATTAACGACTTTAGTAGACATGTTATCTAGAGCGCTGTATTCGCCAGCGACGTGTCCGAAGCCGGTTTTATGAAGCTCATTCCAAGCTTCTTTAAACTCACCGGGTCTCCATCTAGAAGCACCGGGAACAATCATTTTAGATGCGATGCCATCTAGAGCATTAATGATATTAGGATGGCTGTTGACAGTACTCCAGAAATGAAGCTGAGCACCTAGCGTACCGGGAGTGGCATATTTAGCTCCGGCGATACCAAAGATGTTAGCATAGTTGCTTGCTTGGACAATAAACTGTGGAATGTTAAACAAACCAAGTTTGATATTAAAAGCAAAGCTTCGCAATGCCCCGAATGGATCACGTAGCTTAGGCAACAGCCAAGTCGGAGTAATCACCAGTCCTTTAGGACCGAAAGCAGAGAATGCGCTGTCAGCAAGCTTCTGGGCCATGCTGTGAAGTAAAGCATCAGTAACCGAAGGTTGTCCAGTAAGCTGCATCGTATGATAACGAGAAGCATCGAGAAGACTCGCCACCTCAGGAGGTGCAGCTTTCTTGAATTTACCTTGGTTGAAGTAGTAATACGGGCTATCCCATATACGATTGATGTCGTTGTTATCTACTTCGAGATGATTAGCAGCTTGAGACAACCAATGCTCTACAGCCATTGTCTTATAGTCATCCATGAAGGATGAGCGGGCTATACGACTTAGACCACGGTTCATCATTGTAACCGCGTCTATCTTATTAGCTGGGGATATCTTGTATAACGGATTAGCTCTAGTGCCTTCGACGTTAACTCCTAAGAGTTCAAACGCATCCCGCTCTTGAGCAAACTCAGTCTGCATTTGGCGAGCCAGACTGCCTTCGCGCGTTGCGTTTCTGAAATCTGCGTACTTGCTTGAGAGGGAATTGTCGATGTCAAGGATTTGTCTTCCTCTGGGGACAACTTGGATGTCTTCGTTGAGGTTGAGTCTGGGCGGTTGGTATTTACCTTCGGCATCTTTTTGTCCTACGAACCAATTCTTAACTGTGTCCCAATCGACATGGAGGTTCTTATTGGAGTAATCTCTAGCGGCATCTTCGTTACGAGCTTTCAGTAGCTTACGAACTTCGTTGATATGTTTGGCAACACCTGAACCGATGCCGCGAGTTGGCGCAGCCATGATCGTAGTGTCACCTTCGTACCAATGACGGTTGCCTACTTCGTCGAAATTAATCTTCGCTTGTTTAATAAAGAAGTCATAGTCATAGTCGATATGTCCACCTCCGCGTCTCGGAATATGATTCCAATCAAGCGCTCGCGTTTCAACTTGCGGAGCCAGAACATACCTAATACGCTGGTCAGCAATATCGCCAAAACCAGACAACGAACGCAACTCTGGGTTGTATAGTTCGATGAGTTTATAACGTCCACTCGCGATATCTTTCTGAAGATCGGCTTTATCCTTAGTAGGCATTTTGTCTAAGGCTTTGATATTCCTTTCGTTAGGAAGACCTTTCTCAGGCATAATCAAAGCGTTATCAGCAGCACCGGGAAGTCTATCTCGAATAACACCATTGAAGTCAGGAGATTTGACTTGCTTTCCTAAAGCATCTGTTCCGATGATGTTATGAGTCTCTGAACCAACGCGTTGCTGGTTACGATGCTCAGCGATGTTACGGAAGACACGATCGATCTCCATACCTCGTTTGAACTCGAAGTAAGCAGCTATTTCTTGTTCATCAGGAAGGCGATGGAACCATTGTTGCCAGTATCCTTCCATCTCACCGGGAGACTGAAAGAAGTAACCCTTACGATCTGGATCAAGCGGATCAGGAAGTTCTTGGGCACGGCTTAAACCGTCTTGCCATTCTACCCAACGCTTACGCCCACGGCTAAACCTTCCAGCTTGCAAGCTCTTAATCGCCTTAGCGTTGTCCTGCATGATCTGGAAGTAATTGCTTGGAGCATACGTCGTAGTAAGTCTGTTCTGTCTTTCAGCAAGACTCAGGACTTCTTCGGGAGTTCTGTATTTACCAATCCAGTTATTTAAGAACTGAGTAACAGGACTTTTAGGAAGCTGTGTATTAGATGTCTGAGCGATAGCCTGACGAATCACAGGACGTGTTTCATCGATAGGCTTAGTCACTTTGACGTAATAGCCTAATCCTTGTTGTTCAACCTTAGCGGTCTGGAACGCACCGGAGTTATCTAGAATAAGATTGGCCCTGTCATTCCTGAATTTCTCTAGATGATCGTTAAGACCGTTATACTGCTCTAGAGATTTCTGTCTTTCTTCTGGAGACAACGACGGATCGCTCATGCGAGTGCCATGCTTATCGATAGCAGCTTCAGCAGCAGCGATGTTGCTGTCTAGCTGCTTCATCTTTACAGCAGAAGGAGTAAAAGCCGTATCAGTTCCTTGCTCAACGCTTGCATCACCAAGTCCATGGAACTTTATGAAGTTCTCTGCTACGTCTCTATTAGGGAAGTACGTACCATCATTCTTACCCAGAATAAAATCTAGAAGGTAAGTATTAGACACTTTGTCTTTGTAGATACCTGACGTATCGATTACGCTATTGCGTAGATCACGATATTTATTCTTCTGATCTTCGATGATTGCACGAACAGCAGTCTCATTAGCTAAGACATCAGGAAGACGTTCATTCTTTTGAATAGTCTGGACGGCATCGAATAGATTAGTCGTAGCTCGGTTGCTATCGTCTTCTATACGATTTACGATGTCTTGGCCTAACCTACCGGGGTTAGCTTTAGCTGCATCTAGATCAGCTCTAAATGTCCCTGATAGGGCTTCTACGGCACGTTTCTGTGCTTGCGGAACATTCTGCTGGTCAGCGACTGCGTTAGTCGTAGAACGTGTAACAGCAGACTCATTGAGGTCACCAGCGGCTGCTTCAATAGTAGACTTAGAGACATCAGGCTCTGCGGCAGCTTTTGTCATTTGCTCTACGGCAGTAACTGCATCTTTAACTACTTGGACGTCTGCTTTCTCAGCAACACCCTTAACAGCAGCTAAAGCAACCTTGCCCGTCTTAGAGCCAATGCCAGTACCAATAAGCTGAGTAGGAAGACTCCAGTTCTTAACCATGGTGTCTTCCGAGGACATTCCCTTCATTGACTGAAGAAACTCAATAGCAATCTGAGGATTATCCTTAATCATCTGATCTGAGATAGTCTTCAGCTTAGACTGCATGTCTTCAATAGGAAGACGCATCAAGGCTTTGCGTTGTTCATCAAGATTTTCGCCTAAACCTAATCCATCGAAGTATCCTACTCCGGGGACGTTGTTGCGTAGCTTGACGTCTTCATATCCCGGAACGAAACTCTTTAGCGTATCGACACCCCAAGGCAACCATCCTTGTGTCTTCAGTGCATCCTGTGCATTCTGAAGCATCGTATTGATGACTTCTTGTTTTGCAACAAGATCGCTATGGTCATTCATGACTCTAGCGATTGTCTCAGGAGCTACCTTCTTGGCATCATTAAGGACGTTATCGTCATTGCCTTGAGCAGTTCGATCCAGCGTAGCAATGAACTGACGACCGTAAGCCGTCTCCATAACAGTAGCAGGATTAGTTTGTTGATTCATATTAGCTACGATTTCAACTAATCCATCACGCTCTTCAGGAGTCAGCGGTGCGCCTTTGTTAGCAGTTGTCTGGGTAATCAAATCCTCAGTGGCTTGTCTACGACGTTCATCTATCTGCGATGCTCCTTGAGAACGCAGTTCGTCTTCACGACCATCATTTAGGTTTTGATAAATCTCGTCTTGTGTCTTCTGAAGAAGATCACCTAATCCGTATTTGAACTTACTTGAACGATCCTGCATAGTCTCGGGAGAAGACTGAGGAGACGCATAAGCGTCATCAACCGTCAAGGGTTCATCGTTAGATGTATCCCTAGCCGGTGTGACTGCCATTTGATTATTATCAACGGCATCCGGAGGAGCAGGTTGTGTTTGAGTAGAAGGTAAATTAAGAAGCATTAAACGCCATAACCTGACGGACTACCACCTCCGAAGAGGGAATTGAAATTAGGAAGACTAAACCCACCCGCAAGCTGGCTGAAGTTAGTTCCCATTGAGAATATCTGAGGACCTGCTGATAAGAACTGTGCACCAGTTTGAGCCTGTATTGCACCGGCCTGAGCAACGCCTTGTCCTAAAGATACTTGACCTTGGCCTTGAGCCATCAGTGTCTGAGTGTCAGCTAATTGTGTCTGGAAGCCAGCGTTAGACTGTGCGTAGCTGTATTGCAATCCACTCAACTGAGTCTGGACATTTGCTTGCTCTTGAGAGTATTGAGTCTGAAGAGTATTCAATCCAAGCTGAGCTGTATTGATACCTTGGTTGAAACCGTAGATAGCTTGTGTAGCTTGCAAGTCTTGGTTGATACCAGTTAGATTGGTAGTAGCCTGACCTGAAGCCTGACCATAAGCACCACCTCGTGCAGACGAACCTGCGACATATCCAGAACCACCTTGGGCAACACCAGTCGCTAGAGACATAGCTCTAGCTGTTTGTTGATCTCTAATAGCCTGAAGCGAAGCACGACGTGCAGCGACATCCGTTGCTTGCAGTTGTGTCTGCTGGATGTTTTGCTGTTGTTGGATAATCTGGGCATTCAGAGTACCGCTTTGGGCAGCGACATTAGACGAATACGCAGCAGCAGCTACGTTGATATCTCTGTTCTGTCCAGCGAATTGTACCGAAGCAGCAGCTTGTGCTTTAGAAATAGCAGCTTGCTGCGCAGCGGCTTGCTGTTCAGTCTGATAACCTTGTTGTTCTTGTTGTAAACCTTGTTGCTGCTGTTGCTTACCTTCGTAGGAATCAGCGGCTCCAAAGATCATAGAGCCCACACCAGCAGCTAGAGCTAATGAAGTCAATGCAGCCACTACAGCACCTTCATATAAGCTCTTTCGTAAAGCTTATACCCGTTCTTCTTATAGTACTTCTCGATTTCTTTATCTAACGAACTCATAGAGATTAGTTTACATTCTGCAACATGCTTAGCCCAGTATTCAAACGCTCCTAGAAGTTTTAGCCCCTCTCCAGAACCTCTGCTGTCTGGGTTTACCCACCAAGCTATTTCAGTAGCTAGAAGACAATCTCCGAATAGAAACGGAGTTGCTATGCCTGCGATAAATCCTATATCAGGTTTAAGTAGTATAATCTTTTCTGTTTGGGAAGACGTGACTACATCAGTTATTAATTTTGTAATAGTCTTTTCGTTTCCTAAATCAGCATAGCCAGAGACTTCTAGGAAATCCATAGCCATGTTAGTGATCTCGGGAATATCTTCAGTGGTAGCAATCTTCATGTACTTACTTCAACGTTCCTACGTGCGAAATACCCAGTCACGAAGTCTACTAATTTAGTAAACTCAGTGAACTGCTGGTCAAGACCAGAAGGCAAAGCTCCTTTGTCATATCTAAGAAACCAAGTACCTTTTATAGTATCTCGGATGGCATAGAGATTTACATCTCCTGTAAAGAGACGTTTGTCTACAGCGCCACTGTCTGTCTTATGAGCTTCGCCTTCTTTAGCTCTAAGAATGAAGCGGCGTTTGTCAGGCAGCATCTTGGCTTGTTCACGAGCTTCTAGGTTAAAAGGTAGGTTTGTCACGCTTTGAATATCCTTGTTGCGTTAATAGCACCCTCGTATAAGAAGTAAAAACCAATCGTAGCAGTCACGACAGTCCATAGATTAGGATCAAGAGCATCGGTGTGTCCACCAGTCCATTGTCCTAAGGCTTTGTCATAGACGTAAAGCTTCATAAGAAGAATAGCGACACTACCACCTATACATCCCCGAACGATGGCGTTTAGCTTGCTAGAACCTGCTTCAGCAATCATGATGTCACGCTGCGCTTGGAGCGTAGCGATACGCTCCGAAGCAGCTATCTGATCAGACTGGTTTTGAGCCTGAGCTAGATTGATTTTCTCGTTAGTAATAGCATTGGTTATTCCGTTGACTGTAGTGAACAATCCCGGAATTAAACCAAGTACACTTGTGAAGATACTAAGCACTGGTTAGATTGGCATTACGGCGACGGAGATACTCAGTGATGATACCGTTGATGATTAAACCGCCAGCGAGATACAATGCGTGTTTGGCGTTCTCTAGATCAACAGTAACCGTGCTCCAATCAATACTTGAGAAGACAGCTAGAAAGAAACCAGCCAAGACTTGTAGACGAGCATAAGCGATAGTTTCAGAGCGCTTGAAGAAAGCCTTAGTGTTATCCCACCAAGTAGCTAGAGTAGTTTTAATATCAGAGAGAGACATTGGATACCTTAAGTTGATTCTTTTCGTTGTTATAGATTGCAAGGGCAAGGTCAACGAACAGACCGATACCAATGACTGTAGCTAGAATGACACCCCAATGTGCATAGAACCACGCCCAGTGGCTTTGCGATGCAGCAGCGGTAGCAGCACCTCCGGCGACAACAACCGCACCAGCGGCCGTCCCTGCGCCTGTAGGAGCTGTTTTAAACACACCCATGAACTTCAGGAGTCCCGCGCAGCCGAGTTGCTGGTCAACAACAACAGGATCATACTTCCCATCAGCAACGTATTTGCCTTGAGAATATTGATCTGTTCCTGCCCATAGGTAAGGAGAAGGCTTGCCCATATCAGCATAACCAAGGCCATTATATTGCTCGAGAAGCGCCAGAGCCCCGCCAATAGACCAGTCAGTATTTCTGGCAGCGTACGGGGGGCAGTTCTTGAGCGCATCAACTGCTCCATCTTCCCAAGTTGCGTAAGGACCTCTGCCTTGAGGCCTATGCGTTGATTTTTGGTTAAGCGGGTCGCCTTGGGCAAGTTGGGTATTCCATTTTTGAGAGGATTCACGATAATGCACGACGGCGATGAACCACCAAGGCACACCCGTCAGGGTCTCGACCTTCTTGTACCGAAGAACGGCATCAGAGGCCATAAGTCTATCTGCGACTTTTTTAAACGCAGGTCCCTTGTCTGCGGGAATGTGGCAGGCATTCCATCTGTTTAGATTAGCTAATTTTAAATCCACTATGGGACTCCATTGACTGTTTGCATACTACTCCATCCGATGATATCAAATGGGTTGTTGGATATTGAAGACACCTTGAACTGCATTGCTCTTCCATGTCCTCTGACTTTAAGACGCTTAGGAGCATTGCTGTAATTTAAATCGCTATGGCTTACTAATTGATTAGTAGACCACCTACCTGTAGTACCTGTATTTGCGTAATCCCAAATAGCTTGGAACTTATAAGTCACAGCTTCATCAAGCCGACTATATATGTCAACCCAATTGTTCTGGAACTTACGAAGTCCTTCGCCTCTTAGTTTAGCCCCGGTAATGACGTATGAATCGTAGTTAACCCCCTGATTGTCATAAGAAAACCAGTCGATATAAGTATCATCTGTACGATTAGCAAAGGTAAATTTATAGCTACCCGAACCGTCCGGATAAGACACGATGTATTTGTCGATTTGTTGTGCGTCATTGCCTGATGCTGAGAATGAAATTACTTGGTTACCTAATGAGTCTACCACATCATCAGTGCTGCTGTCTACAACATTATTCAACTGAATTGGTCTTGTGACAATCTCTGATGACAGGACCCCATGGACTTTAACGCTGCCATTATCCGAGAACGTCCACGGATAGAAAGCATTAGTCCTCATGTTGAAGTTCAACGCGTGGTCATACTCATAGGTTTGGTTTAAGTTAGTGGTGTCTTCTATTCGGTACACCCAACGGATGATCTGGTCCGTCTTATCGAAGAAGCCACGAGCGAAACGTTTAGAAGCAACAGGAATAGTGTTGTAGAATGTCCTGAATGTATCGTATGTCAGAGACTTTACCGTAGGCATTGTGTTGCTCTGAGAACTCTGCATTATGTAAATGCCCTCTGAGTTCCACCAAGCAGGGAAGCCATTGACGTTTACGAAAGACGTATCAGATATAGTTCCGATGTCTGCGATCTTCAGAAGAACATAGTCATCAGCAGTAAAGCCCAGTCCTGTACTTCCAGTCAGAAACCATACGCCATTAGCAGCGAAGATGCACAACCCTCCGGGGACGGTTTGCATCTTATAGACTGTTCCTGCTTCGGGAATAGAAAGCACACCGCCATCAGAAGGAAGTAGATTGAATAGGTCTTGTGCAGTCGGATCGTTTACTTGGTAACAATCTCCGTACTGGTCTATGCCTTCAATGATCTGCGAGAAGTAAATATTAGTATTAAAGCCTACTGCATTGATGCCTGCGTAGAAGACACGTCCAGCAAAGAATGTGCAGCAAGTCGGACGCTGGAAGCCTGTTGAGGTAACAGGAAGTCCTGTTAATCCGCTAATGGCATTTCTGTCTTGATTGGATAGCGTCATGACATAGTGACCATTAGGTGCAGGAGAGTTACCTGCAACTACGCTGTTTATTACAGCAGTCGTTGCACTGAAAGCTCCAGTGTCGTCTTCAAACTGCCACATCACGTCTGCATTAGATGGCATAGTAGTTTGAGCAGTATCCCATGCAGTAAGATTAGCAGTAGTCCAACCTTGATTAAGAAGATTGTAATTGTGGTCTACATTCATAGAACCAAGAGACGTAGTAGGTCTGAAGTCTACTGCGTAAGGATCATTAGGATCACCAGCGAAGTCTCTGATGTTTATGATGATATTAGTAGCTGTAGCCGTATGCGCTGCTGTGTCATAGCTGATACGCATGGGTTCACAATACGGATGGGTTACAATTAGAAATCCATTGCCGTCTGTGAATTGACATTCTACAGTATCTACAACAGGAGCGCCTGATACTGGAGTCAACGTAACTGTAGTAGTCTGGGCGCCAGTTGAGAATATACCTGTGCCGTTCGTTTCGTAGAAGTAAAGCTTAGGACCAACCTGCATTACAACGACAGTGACGTTACCGTCTCCGCTAACATCCTGCCATAGGTATTCTTTTATAGCACAGTTGTCTCGGTCGATTGTCTTAGTAGAGAAGTTAGTCTCGAAGTCAAATCCGTTACGACGATACACAGAGCCGTCGATGTCAAATATACAATCGAATGTATCCGAAGCAGCCTTGTCTGGAAAGTTCAGTCCAGTAGCTTCAGTTACCAATCCGTTTATAAAACTATTCTCTACGACTGTAAAAGACTGTTGCGGCATTAACGCTGACGACCAAAGTTAGGAAGTTTATCAAAGAAGTGATTGCCACTGCCTAGGACAGAACCATCAATGATCTGATCTTGTGTCTTCTGGACGTGAACCCAGTTACGTCTAGCGGCTTGTTCAGCTTTCTGATGTTGTGATTGTTTAAGTTCTGCCCAAGCCAGAGACTTGGCTTCGTTAAGAAGAAGAGCGAATTGCTGAGGTTGCAGATTGGGAACAAACGTATCAGTCTTGGAGAAGTCTGTAGCTTGCTGACCAAAGCCTAGCGTTTTAGAAGACTGGAGAGTTGTATCTACTTGGTTGTCATACGCATCGAAGAAGATAGTGTTGTCATCGAAGCTAGTGTAATACTTAGGAGCAGTATCGTTTCTAAATACAAATAAGATATTACTTGCACCTATGACGTGATTGAACGTCGAGACGTTAGTTTCACCGGGGTTGTATTGATAGATGAAATGCATGAAATCTTCGACAGTAAGATACTGAAGATCAGCCCAGACGGGTTCAGTATCACTGACAGTCATGACGTTATACTTCAACCATTTGACATTCTCGATGTTATCTGGCTTCGTCATAAGAATAGGCTTTGTGATATCCGTAGAAGCAGTGAGGTTAAACAACGTATTATTGCTATTCAAACTAGAACGACTAACGATATCATCGTAGACAGTCTTGATAACTTCTACGACTTGCTGACTTTCTACGGTATCGTTGATGCTATTGATTTCATCACTATCCATCGAGGAAAGAACAGCTTGAGTTAGTTCAAGAAGAGTGTATTTCATTAGCTTAACTTCCCACGAGTATCGGTCCAGCCATTTGTGGTTAGGTAGAGTTGCGTGCCGGCTGCCGATGATCGCGCTGCAACTCTGCTTGACGCGTCGGTCAAGATGTTGATGGTTGCACCGGGTTGGATCGACGTGGTGCTCAGAGTGAAAACGGTCGCGCCGGGACTAGAACTGAAGGACGGAGCGGCATCGGTCGTAGTAGTAGGACCGACCCAGATACTAGTCCCTGTAGAACTATTAAAGGCCCAAACAAGAACGTTTGCTTTAGTCACCACTCCGGGCGGGGTCGAAAGGGTAAACAACGACCGCGACGTCCCAAGCGCTGCGGCGTTTGCGTCAAACACCGGCGCGGACCACACGAAATCATCGCCGTTTTGCGTGAACGCAACCCAGTTGCCCGAACCATCGGTCTTCATCGATCCGATGCGGCGGAAGATCGTATAGCCACTTGGCAGCGTCGGGCTCGTCGCCGACAACGAGATCAGAATATCGACCACACCCGTGTCGGGACGCTTAATAAGATAGACGTGATACCAAGTATTATTTGCAATCGTTCCTGTATCTAATGCACCGTTGGTAGAGCCTACAGCCCATGCAGATGTAGTCTTGGAGATACTAGACCCAAGAGTCATGTTTCCAACGAATGTGCTATCTACGGCTTCGCCAGCAGCTACAGAGAACGTAGTAGATGATCCTGCGGTAGATAGTGTGAGCCCGAAGAGATAACCTCTAGGGAATGTAAAGTTAGCGTGTTCTAATGATCTTCCCATTAAGGTAATCCATAGTGTTCAATGACTTGAATTTGGCCTGCGGCGCCTGCACCACCATTTGTAGATGAAACACCTCCGGTACCACCAGTTCCAACTGTATATGTGTAAGTAGGACTTGGCGAATTGATAATTAAATACACACTCTCGCCTGCGCCGCCGCCTGAACCGACGTTATTATTTGTTGTTCTAATGTCATAAGCACCGCTCCCGCCGCCACCTGTATTAGCTACGCCAGCATTGCCTACCGTTGTGTGGGTTCCAGTGTCCACAGGCGGAGCACCACCACCCCCAAATAAAACCGAAGAGCCTCCTGCCGCAGCGGGTGAGGTAAAAGTTATACTAGAGTTAGTGGCTGAATGTCCCGGTTGTCCCGGCATACGCCTAGTTGCTGTACCTGTGCCTCCGGTACCACCAGCACCGCCTGCACCACTTTGGCCGGATGTCCCAGAAACCTGAATTTGACCGCCTAAACCGGGTGCTGCGTCAATACCATTAAATGATGATTTAGTGCCGTTTGATCCAGCAGTACCTGCCCCAACACCATTGAAGCAACCAGCTCCCCCGCCACCGCCGCCGACCATGTAGACTTCAATCCACGTACAGTTGGCCGGAGTCGTGTAAGTAGCCGCTGTACCTGAAGTAAAGGTCTGCGTAGTTATTCCCGAAACTTTAAGGTTAGATATGCTAGTAGCTTTACTAACAACATCCGAGAGATTATTTCCGGGGATCAATCCTACCGCAGACTGGTTCATTGCGATCATAGATACTTGATCGTTTACTGCACGGCCAACTGAGAAGACGATACTCGTTCCGCTAGTGGCTGTGTAATCAGCAGTAGCCATAGCGTCGCCATTGACTGTTACTATGACAAATCCCGGAGTATACAACAGCGTATTACTGTTTACGTCAGCGCCAGAGAATGTAGTCTGACCTGCTGTTGCTGTGTATTCGTATCGTTTAAACGAAGATGCTCCACCACCTCCACCCCCTGAGCTACTTTGAACGGCGTACCATTTACTAGTACCATCTGAGATTACTTCAACAGAAGTACTTGCAGCAGACAAAGAAACGCTGGTAGTACCATTGATTGTATCGGTACCTGCACGTTGAACAGTAAGGAGATTACTCGAAGTAACGCCACCAGCAAGGTCAGCGATTAGAATGCTCTGGCCTGCGTTGACAGAGTTAGCAGCAGGAAGAGTCCAAGTCCTAGTAGCAGTCAAAGCAGCCGTAGTGAAGACATTTCTGTCTGTAGAAAGGATAGTATAGTTGCTATCGCCGTGGCCAGTAACTTGGTCTATGTTTAAACCATTAGGGCCACGTCCGGTAGTAGCAGAAAGCGTTCCACCAAGAGACGTCGATGTAGAGCCGACAGTTATGGTGGAATTGCTTAAAGAAGTATTAGCGATATTAGATAAAGTGTTATTAGAACCGCTGATGGTTTTATTTGTCAGCGTATCAGTAGTTGCGCGTCCTACAAGAGTATCTGTAGAAGTTGGTAACGTCAGTGTTCCTGTATTTGATATTGTCGAGATTACAGGAGCAGTCAACGTTTTGTTAGTAAGTGTATCTGCGGTATCTCTAGCTACGAGAGTGTGAGTACCTGTCGGAAGAGTAACAGTACCTGAATTGCTGATACTAGCAATCACTGGAAGAGTTAATGTTTTATTCGTTAAGGTATCTGTGGTAGCTCTGCCAACTAACGTGTCAGTAGAGTTAGGAACAGTTACAGTAGCTGTACCAGCCGTAGCGCTAAGAGTGTTACCATTGATCTTAATTGTATTAGGACTAGCAGTATCTATGGTTTTATTCGTTAACGTAACCGTAGCTGCATTCTTAGTAGCATCGCTAGTGTTATCTACTTGATCTAGACCAATTGTAGCTCTTAGAGTAGGAGCATCGACGTCATCAAGAACTGTCTTTGTATAGTCAGTAACAGCCAGTAGATCAGCAGTGCCTGAACCGGTAAAATAAGGAACTTGATTGTTTGCAGAAGTAAGACTTGCAATAGAGTTGAGTTCAGGGTCAGTGATTGAAACAATGACTTCACCGTTAGGACCTGTATCAGCTATTCCTAGATTGGTGCCTGCCGTAAGAACACGTTCATTCTGAAGCTGAGGATCATTAGCAAGAGTAACATATGATGCAGATATAACAGCACCATTAGTGAGACTGTCTATACGGTCATTAAGCTGACTGAACGTAGCAGGCTCTTGATCCGTCAGTGCATCAGGTAGATTAAGAATACGATTGCTATTCATATCGAAATCAGCATTCATCTGATTAGGACTGGTGCCATCTCTAGAAAGCGTATTCTCAAGAGCAGCCGATGTCGCGACGTTATTCTGCGTCAGCGTCGTAATCGTAGTAGATTCGTTCTGTAGATTCTGGAGATTGCTAAGAGTAAGTTTAGTCATTAGGTCTTAACGCAAGTCATAACGATAAGGGTAACAGGACGTGCTTCAGTTCCACCATCCGAGGGAATAGTAACAGAATGTGTATGATTTACGCTCTCTGTTCCAGTTGTGCCTGAAACACTAGCAGTACCCGAGGCTCCGCTAATCTGAGAAAAACTTCCACTGGAGCTAAACGGGGTGTTATTACCTGTAACATCGTTGTTGAACTGATTTATCCAGCCTGTGGATGACGCAGGAACAAAGGAACCAAAGTTAACGCTTGAACTGCCACTGCCTGAGAAACTATGTGTATGTGAAGCACTTTCATTTCCTGTAGTTAACGAGCCGGTATGACTGTGCGCTAAATTTTGGGAAGTTTGTACTTGACCTATAGCTGTAGAGGAAGTTCTAGATCGACGATAACGACCCGCAGCAGAAACATCAGGAAGAGTAATAGTTCCTGTATTCATTGCCCACGGTGAGACTGCAAATGCAGCAGTACCAGACGATGTAGCATTACTAGAAAGAGTTATTTGAGAAGCAGAATCGATACTTACTATGGTAGTTCCTGCGTTGATACCTGTACCGAAGACGAAGTA
>Ga0207652_10000323_pt1 | contig 49536 bp, 49 predicted proteins | sample KBSC63BmetaG_FD_184334 | JGI IMG/M metagenome (GOLD analysis project Ga0207652, IMG submission 184334) | Corn rhizosphere microbial communities from Kellogg Biological Station, Michigan, USA - KBS C6-3B metaG (SPAdes) (version 2) | ecosystem: Host-associated > Plants > Roots > Rhizosphere ... | reverse complement strand
GCGCTGCCGCTGGAGATCTACGGCAACCTCGTCGCCGACGTCAAGGCCAACGGCACCCCGGTCGTCGTCGACCTCTCGCGGCCGCGGCTCGACAGCGCCCTGGAGGGCGAGCCGGACCTGGTCAAGATCAACGACTGGGAGCTGGCCGGCTACATCGAGGGACCGGTCGACAGCGAGGAGCGGATGCGGGCCGCGGTCCAGAAGCTGATCGATGCCGGCGCCGGCGCCGCCATCATCACTCGCGCCGGGGAGCCGGCGATGGTCGTCCGCGGCGACGAAGCCTGGGAGCTGGTGCCGCCCCGCTTCGAGCGCGGCTCCCGCGAGGGCTGCGGCGACTCGATGATGGGCGGCCTCGCCGCCTGCATGGCGGCCGGCCTCGGGTGGGAGGAGACTTTGCGGACCGCCGCTGCCGCGGGCGCCGCGAACTTCCTTCGGCATGGCCTGGGCAGCGGCTCCCGCGCCGTGGTCGAGGGCCTTGCCAAAAAGGTCGAGTTGCGGCGACTCGCCTGACGCGTCGTGCGTGCGCTCTCACCGCCGCATCAGCGATGCGGCGGTTTAGATGCTTGGGCCAAAAGGGAGGTCCAGCTCGTGCCCTTCGACGATGGCGCTTGGAGCTGCGTCGCGCATCCACCCGAGGTGGGGCGCGATCTCCTCGATCTCGGCAAGCACGCCGAAGGCCTCGGCCATGTGCAGCGGCCGGCCGCCATGCGAGGAGTGGGCGTCGCTGCTCAGGACGTGGACCAGGCCCTGTTCGGCCAGCATCCGCATGCCGTCGGCGAAGCGCTCGCGCAGGAAGAAGTCGGCGGTCGCCTGGACCAGCGCGCCCTCGGCGATCAGCGCCGCAATTCGCTCGTACATATCGGCCGAGAGGTGGCGCTCGGGGTGGGCGATCAGCGCCCGGTGGCCGCGCTCGGCGAGGTGGCCGACGCGGGCAATCAGGGTGTCACTGAGCGGTCCCGGCACCGGCTCGAGCAGGATCCAGCGGCCGGCGCCGAGCGCGACGCGCCCCAGCTCCTCCTCACCGAGAGCCTCGACCGCGGTCTCCGCCACCTCGCCGCCCTGCAGGACCTTCACCGCCAGCCCCTCATCGCGCAACGCCCGGTTGAGGTCCTCGACCTGCCCCGCGATCTGCTCGATCCGCACGTCGTGGTCGTGGCGGATGTGCGGCGTCGCGCAGACCCGCTCGATGCCGTCGTTTGCCGCCTGCCGCGCCATCGCCAGGCTGTCGGCGAGGTCGAGCGAGCCGTCGTCGACGCCGGGAAGGATGTGGCAGTGCAGGTCGATCATCGGTGCAAACAGCGTTTCAGGCACGGGCCCAGGCGGGCACGAGACTACGATGATCGGCATGATCCAGCACCTGCTCCCGCTGGGCTGGCGCGAGCAGTTGGCTTCAACTCATGGATAAGAAAACGACCCGCCGAGGGAACTACGAGTCTGGCTCCGATTACGTGCTCGAGTACGGGGAGCTCCGCTTCGCCTTCAACGAGGGGGACTTCGGCCAGCGGGTCGAGCAGGCCGCGGTCAAACTCGGCTTCGTCGACCAGGGGCTGAGCCAGGAGGAGCTGGACGATCTGCTCGATCTGGCCGTCAGCGGCGAGATCGCCGAGCCCAGTTCACGCCTCGGCGAGCACATCAACGAGAACTGGGACGACCTCGTCGGCCCCGCCAACCGCAGCCTCGTGCACTGGCTGCGCCGCCTCGTCTTCCGCGGCGCCTGGCTCGACCAGCGGGTCAAGGAGGGTGAGCTCGACGTCGTCTTCGACGAGCGCAACCAGACCTTCGGTTACGTGCAGCCCGACCGCAGCTCGGAGTTGATCGAGCTGTCTAAAGAGCCGTCATGGCGGCGTATTGCGTATCGCCGGTAGCCCCGTTCGGGTCAGGGGTTTCGCTTAACTTTTTCGATGGTGCGTTGGCCTGCTGGCGCCGCTAGGTCAGCGCCGAAAAAGTGCAAGACGCTCCACCCCTGACCCGAACGGGCTCTCAGGACGAGCGCTCTAGGGCCGCCACGACGGTCAAGGAGCCAGAGCTGGAGAGCCCTAGTCCACCGTCGAAGATCTCTTTCGCCGTGTCAGCGTCGTCGAGCCTCGTCAGCGAGTCGACCAGGAGGATGACGTCTTCACCCTCCCCGGCGCGGCGGACCGCTTGCGCAAGCGCATCGCCGGCGTGGCGTGCCTGGGCGGCGACGACCAGCTCGGCGTCGGGCGCCTCGCGCTTCCAGTCGGCTAGCTCCTCAGGGCTGGGATCGATCAGCAGAGCGATTGGATCGGGGCCGTCTGAGGCGCCAGCCAGCTCGCCGGCGATCTCGCGCAGCAGCGAGGTACAGGCGGCGCGGCTCTCGCCGTAGACCAGGGCCTGACGGCCGGGCGGCGGCAGCAACAGGTCTTGGGCACGCAGTCCCTTGCTCTTGCGGCCGAAGCGGCGGCGGCGACGTTTGCGTTTGGGGCGTGGCGGATCCCCGGCGGCAGCGGCGGCCGACTCCCTGGGGGGAGCGGGCGGCTGCGGCGCGGCAGGGGCCTCGCCTGGGCCGCCCGACTCCCCCGCGGGCGACTCCTCGGCGGGCTCTTTGCGCGGTGCGCGAGCGGCGGCTTCGCCGCCCCCGGAGCGCTCGCGTCGCTGGCGTGGCTGACGATCGCGCGGCGGGCGCTCGCGGCGGGGCGGGCGGTCTCCACGCGGTTTCTCGCTCCGCGCGGGCTTGCCGTCGCCGTCGCTCAGCTTCTCGATCAACTCCTCGCGGCGCAGCATGCGGTAGCGCGGCACGTCGGCCTCGGCGGCCAGGGAGTGCAGCTCGGCGAGGTGCTTGGACTCGAGTTCCGTCTTATTCATGAAGTCTCCGTGTGTTCACGGGCGGCAGGTTATTGCAGCGACTCGACGGGTGAGCCGGCGGGGTCGATGCCCGCCTCCGCCGCCGCGGCCGGCCAGGCGTCCGCCGCCCGCTTGACCTCGCGGCGCGACCAGCCGAGCTCGCTCCCCAGCGCCGCGGCAACCGCGCGGGCCGGACCGGTGTCGCGCAACCGCGGCGCGGCGAGCAGGCCGAGGCGGGTACGCCGCAGCAGCACGTCGGCGACGGTGCGGGCCTGCTCGTGGCGAGCGGCGATAACCGCCTCGGCGAGCAGGTCGGGGCGGCCGGCCACGATTGGCTCGGCCAGCTTCGCGTCCTCCCGCGCCAGGGCGAGGACTTTGCGAGCAGCGTGTCCGTAGCGGAAGGCGAGTTGCCCGAGCGCCTCCTCTCCCACGCCGTCGGGCGCCTCGAGGTCATCGGGCCGCGCCTCCATCCCGAGCGGGATCTCCGCCGTGTGACAGGGTGCCTCGCGGCCCTCGCGCTCAACCAAGCGGTCGACCGTCTGCTTGGCCATGCGCCGCCAGGTGGTCAGCTTGCCGCCGGTGATCGTCAGCATCCCCGAGGAGGTCTCATAGAGCTCCGCCCTGCGCGAGATGTCGACCGACTTCTTCGGGTCGCCGGTGGCGATCAGCGGCCGCACCCCGGCGTAGGCGCCGACAAGATCGCCCGCGCCGAGTGAGATCCCGAAGAACTCGTTGACCGCGTCGAGCAGGTAGGCGATGTCCTCACCCCCTGGCCGGGGGTGGTCGATGTCGCCCTCGAAGTCGTTGTCGGTGGTGCCGATCAGGGTGCGCCCGTACCAGGGCAGGGCGAAGATCGCCCGACCTTCGCCGGCCGGGACGATGCAGGCGGCGGAGCCGGTCGAGAGCCTCTCGCGATCGACCAGCACGTGGGTGCCGCGACTGGGCGAGATCCGCGGCACGTCCTCCTCCTCGATCGTCTCCTCGGGCCGGATCCGGTCGGCGAAGACGCCGGTGGCGTTGATCACGTTGTCGGCGCTGAGCTCGAGCCGCTCCCCCGAGCCGGCCTCGACGAAGGCGACGCCGGCGGCGCGCCCGTTGTCGGCAAGCACCTCGACCACCTCGGCGCCGTTCAGCATCACCGCGCCGAAGCGCTCGGCCTCGCCGAGCACGGTCAGGGTGAGGCGGACGTCGTCTGTCTGGCAGTCGTAGAAGAGGTAGGCGTTCTTGGGGTCACGCGACTGCAGCGCCGGAACCAACCGCAGGACCTCGTCGCGATCGATCGTGCGGTGGCGGTCGGGCGACCAGTAGTAGTCCTCGTCGGCCTCCTTGGAGGAGCGCATCTCGCGGCGGCTGCGACCGACCCGCGTTGTCGCCATCACGTCGTACATGTTGAGCCCGAGCCCAAGGCCGCGCTGGCGGCGCTCGTCGGGGAAGGCAGGCACGATGAAGGGCGTCGGGTAGACCAGGTGCGGCGCCAGCTGGACCATCAGCTGGCGCTCGAGCAGCGCCTCGCGGACCAGTCCCAGGTCGAGATTCTGCAGGTAGCGCAGGCCGCCGTGGACCATCTTCGAGGAGCGGCTGGAGGTGCCTTCGGCGTAGTCGCCGCGCTCGAGCAGCGCCACCGAGTAGCCGCGCGAGGCGGCGTCGAGGGCGACGCCGGCGCCGGTGATGCCGCCGCCGATCACGACGACCTCGAAGTGCCGGCCGGCGATCGCCTCGATCGCTGTAGCGCGGGAGAGCATCAGGCGAGGAACTCGGTCAGCTGCTCGATCGGCGGCCGCTCGGGGGGCTCCTTCTCCTGGCGCGGATGACCGAGGTGCAGGAGGCCGACGAAGCGCTCGCTGGCGGGGAGGCCGACGGCGCTGAGACCCTCCGGCGAGCGCAGCAATCCCGGGGTTCGCCAGTAGCCCGCGTAGCCGCGAGCGTGAGCGGCGAGCAGGACGATGTAGGAGGCGACGGCGGTCGCGTGCAGGTCCTCCTCGTTTTGGACCGGGTCGGCACCGAGCGCAGAGGAGACGAGGATCAGGGTCGGGGCGCGGTCGAGCTTTGCCGCCCCCTCGGGCCCCGCCACCTGCTTCAGCCGCGCCAGCGTCTCAAGCCCGACGACGCGAAAGCGCCAGGGCGCGGTCAGATGGTGGTTCGGCGCCCAACGGGCGAGCTCGAGCAGCCCGAGGATCTCATCGCGCGCGAGCGGCTCGGGGCCAAATGCCTTGTGCGTGCGCCGGGTCCGGATCGCGGTCTCAACGTCCACGCTTGGAACATAGCCGCCGAGGGCCACACACCCTCCTTTTGTCACCTCTGAGGTGGTCAAGGGAGGGCGCGTGCCGCTACCAGGCGAAGCGACGACCCAGCCACCACGGAAGGCCAACGGCGAGGGCGGTCGCGGCGAGGCCGACGCCGATCGGGGCCCAGGGAGATGGACCCGAGCCGGAGGCGCTGACAGGTTGCGACGCGGTGAGCGGAGCGGCTTGCGGGGTTTCGGTTTCGTCTCCTTCCCGCGCTCCAAGGTGCCCCGGCGGCAAGGCCGGAATACCGCCCGTTGCCGAGGGCGGCGCGGTCGGCGCGCCATTGCCGCCAGCGCTGGGAACCCCCGGTGACGTTGGCGGCACCGATTCGAATTCTTCGGGTGGGTGGGTCCCGCCGGGAGTCGGTGGCGGAACGGCCTTCGATGGCGACACGGTGGTCGGCGCCGGCTGGCGTGGCGGCGGTTCGATCGGCAGCGAGTCGCCAGAGACCGCGACCAGCACCTGCCCGGTAACCCAGACTGGCGTCTGGTCGCTTGATTCGGAGTAGCGATAGTGCCCGTCGCCGGCCTGCCTGGCGGCGAGGTAGTCGAGGGCGCTGCTGCCGGCATCGCTGACCTTGGCCGGATCGGCGCCGACGGCGATCATCCCCTGCACCGCCCAAGCGGTCGACTGGGCATTGACGCCGCCGCCCGCGCCGAGGGCGAACCCGCCGTTGGGTCGCTGGTGCTTGCGCAGATAGGAAAGGCCGGCCTTGGCCGCTTTCGTTTCGGGGAGCGCCTGCATTACCGAGCCGGTGACGTCGGCATTGCTTGGCTGGCCCGGCACGTCGCCCCAGCCGCCGTCGTCGTTTTGCACTTTGGCCAGCCACGAGACCGTGGAGTCCAGGCCTTCATCGGCTTCGGCAACGCGCAGGGCGATCACGCTGAAGGACGTGGTCCCCGGCCAACCCACGTAGGAGCCGTTGGCGGCGCGCCGCTCGAGCAGGGCACTGACCAGGTCCTTGCCGGCGAACGAGCGCGGGTCGGCGCCGGCGCCCTCGAGGGCGACGATCGTGCGGGCGAGGTCGCCCGGGCTGCTCACTTCGTCGAGGTGGCCGCGGAGGAAGTCGATCGGACTCTTGCCGCCGGCGCTGGCCACGTCGAAGGGGTTGCGCCCCGCCGCCTCGAGGCCCAGCATCGCCCAGCTGGTCAGCGCGGCGCTCGAGTCCGATGAGGGCGAGGAGCCAAAGCCGCCGTCGGTGTTCTGCGCCGATTCCAGCCAGTTCGCCGCCTCGGCGGTGCCGGCCGCCCTGGCCGTTCCCGGCACCAGGCTGGGGATCAGCAGGATGGCCAGGATCGCCGTGGCGACGGCGGGGGTGCGCCACTGGAAGCGCCGGCGGAAGCGGGTCAGCATCCTCACCATCGCCGGGCCGGCGACGAGGGCGAAGGCGATGTTGCCGACGACGTGTGCCACGTCGAAGGGGATCGCACGCGCCTCCAGGGTGAGGAAGCGCTCGAGTGAGAGATCTCCGCCGTAGGTCGCCATGAGCGAGAAGTTCAGCAACACACCGTAGGCGATGCCCGCCAGTCCGCAAACCGCGGCAAGGCTGAGGCGACCAGCGTTGCGGACTCCGAGGGCCAGCCCGGCGCCCATCAGCCCACACATGCCCCACCCCGCCATCTGCCACGGCGTCCACGGCCCCTGGCCAAACCAGAAGTTAGAGACGAGGCCGGCGAGGGCGCCGACGGCGAAGCCGGGTGCCGGCCCGAGCGCGTAGCCGGCGAAGACGACGATGTCGGTGGTTGGCTTGACGTTGGGGAAAGCGGCGAAGGCAATCCGCCCGGCGATCGCCAGGGCGGCGAGGGCGGCGACCAGGGCGACAACCTGCGAGGGCGGTCGCGAGCGCTCATACCAGGCGAAGCCGCCGAGCAGGACGACGGCGAGGATGACGAAGCTGGTCAGCTGCCAGGACATCAACCCTCCTCTGTCGGCTTGCGCAGAACTTCGGCGCCCTGCTCTGGAGTGATTACCCCCGGCAGGTCGAGCACGCGGGCGACCTCGGTGGCGAAGTACCAGCCGCCGGAGAGAACCTCCTCGGCGCGACCGTCGGCGATCACGACTCCGTCGCCAAGCAGGACGACGCGTTCGGCGAAGGCGGCGGCGAACTCGACGTCGTGGGTGGCGACGAGCAGGCCGGCGCCGCGCTCGGCGAGGTCGCCGATCAGGCCGACGAGGTCGTCCTTGCGGGCGCGGTCCATGCCGCGCGTGGGCTCGTCGAGAGCGACCAGGCCGGGCAGCGCCTCGCCGTCCATGCGCCCCGCCAGGGCGATCGCCAAGGCCAGGCGCTGGCGCTCGCCGCCGGAGAGGTCGCGAGGGTCCGTCTCGACCGCGTGCTCGAGGCCGACAAGCTGTAGAGCGGCTTCGCCGGCATCTCCCGGCAGCTCGTCGCCGACCCGCTCGCGGACCAAGTAGTCGCCCGGGTTCTGGGTCAGCAGAGCGATCTCCCCGGGGATCTCGATCTTGCCGCGGACCGGCTCCTGCAGGCCGGCCAGCGTCCTCAGGAGCGTGCTCTTCCCAGCGCCGTTCCGACCCATTAGGGCGACCAGTTCGCCTGGCTTGACCGCGACATCAATCCCACGCAGAACATCTCTGCTCTCATCGTCACCTCGGACCAACTCCACCCAAAGGTCCCGCACGGCGACCGCCGCGGTCGAAGGGGAGGCGGACCCCCTCCGAACGTCTTGCACTTTTTCGGCAATCCGCTCGCGGCCAGCCGACTCCTCTCCACCGAAAAAGTTAAGAGAGGAGGGGGTCCGGCTCCCCTCCACTCGGTGCTCGCTGGAGGAGAGGATTTTGCGGGCGGCTCGGACGCCAACGGGCAGGGGCTCGATGCCGACAAGAGAGAACAGTTTGGCGGCGGGGGTCTCTAGAGCTTCGTCGGCATCTTGGGCCCAGGTGAGGAAATCGCGGGGGTTGCCGTCGTAGGCGACCGAGCCTGAGGCCATCGCGATGACGCGGTCGGCAGCTGCGAGGCAACGCTCGAGGCGGTGCTCGGCGAGCAGAACGGTCACTCCCCACTCCTCGTTGAGCCGGCGCAGGAGCCAGATCAGCTCGTCGCCGGCGACGGGGTCCAGCTGGGAGGTCGGCTCGTCCAGGAGGACCAAACGCGGGCGAGTCACGAGGGCGGCAGCCAGGGCCACGCGCTGTAGCTCTCCGCCGGAGAGGGTGTCGACGGCGCGTTCGAGCAGGTGCGGGATCGCCAGCGCGAGGGCGACCTCCTCGACCGCTCGTGCGCGCGATGCAGGCGGATCGCCGCGCATCTCCAGCGGAAGCTCGACCTCGGCGGCCACGGTGGTCGAGACGACCTGGGTCTCGGGATCCTGGGCCACGTAGCCGACGACCGCGGCCAGCTCGCCCGGGCCGGCGGAGATCGCGTCGATGCCGGCCACCTCGATACGGCCCTCGATCGCTCCACCGTGGAAGTGGGGAACGAGACCGCAGGCGGCGCGGAGGAAGGTTGACTTGCCAGAGGCGGAGCGGCCGGCGAGCAGGGCGAACTCGCCAGGAGGCAAGCTGAGGGAAACGTGGTTCAGCGCGGGGGCCGTGGCCTCGGGGTACGTGTAGGTGAGGCCCGCGATCGAGAGCGCCGGTGCGGGTTGGGTGGCGGCGGCCGCGAACTGCATCAAATTCTCCCGGCAGGTAGGGAATTTGATCCAGTTCGGCGGTCAAGCTGGACGGAGCGGGCGCGTCGGGGCGAGCGTCGCAGCGGAGCGAGGCCGCTGAGGGTGAGGAGGGCAGCGACGATGAGGGTTGCGGCGCCCGTGCCGATCTCGGTGGCGGGGTATTCGCTGAAGGCGTCGGCGCCGAGGGCCTCGCCGGCGATTGTCACGGCGAGGACGGCAAGGCCGACGACGCAAAAGCGACGGTCATAACGCGAGCGTCTTCCACGGATGGCCTGGGGCGTGCGTCGAGGCACCCAACGGGTGAAACGTTTTCTCCCCTCTTTGGGGGGGAAAAGCGTTGCACCCGATGGGAGGCGAGGGGAGTCGAGCGAGTAGCCGCGCAGCTCCAGGGTCGCGGCGACGTCGACGGCGCGGTCCAGGGAGCCGGCGAGGAGGCGCCGCGCCAGGGGGGCACGGCCGACCGGGGCGGCGCCGGGCCCGCGCAGGCGGGCGGCGTCGCGCAGGCGGGCGGCGTCGGCCGCGGCGACCGGGACGAGGCGAGAGACCAGGGTCGCGGTCAGCGCCGAGCGGTGGGCGATCGGGCGCAGTGCCCGCAGCACCCGGTCGGGATCGACGCAGGCTGAGTAGACGGCAAAGCCAACCATCACCACCGCGGCGCGCAGGCCGAGGACAAGGCCGGAGATGATCGCCTCCAGCGTCACGTCGACCTGGCCGAAGAGGGGCCACTCGCCGAGCCGGGCGAGGACGGTCTCGCCACGGCTGACGACCAGGGCGTTGACGACGATGATCAGCAGGGCCAGGGTGAAGCCCATCCAGAGCGCCGCGCGGACCGCCGCGTGCGCTCCGGCGAGGCGGCCGGCGATGACGAGCGCGAACCCGACCGCGAGCAGCACGATCGGGTTCGAGTAGAGGAAGGCAACGGCGACCAGCGCGCCGAGGTAGGCGACGGCGGCGCCCGGCGAGGCCAGCTGCAGCGGCCGTGGCCGCGGGATGTAGGCAAACGGCGATCTCATCTCAGCGGCAGCGGGGTCTCCCTGCCCCCTTCGACGGCCACCGCGTAGTGGTCGCGCAGATCGTCGGCATCGAGAAGGCCGGCGGCAGCGCGCACCCCCGCCCCACTCACCCCGCTTACCACCCACACGGGTGGTTCTTCGTAGCGCCGGGTGGCGGCGACCAGGCCACCGCCGGGACCGAAATCAACGGCTGGGTCGCCGGCTTCGCTGAGCCCAATGAGGTGATAGCCACTCCCATCGTGGCGGAAGTCAGCGAAAACACCGCTCGCCTGAGGACCGTGTTCGACCTGAGCCGCCGCGGGGTCATCTCGCACCCGCGCCCAGGGGCCGACCAAGACGCGGATTGCGCCGCTCTGCGGATGGGCGGAGAGAGCCACGCCTTCCCCCTGCAAGCGCTCGTCAACCTCAGCGCAGGCGCTGCCCCCACCGAGGCATTCGACCGCCACCGGCCGCTGCTTGCCTTCGTACCCGCCGACGAACGGCTGTGGCCAAGAGCCGACTACGGCCGGCACGCGCAAGGCGGCACTCCAGTCACGGTAATCCCACCAGATCGACTCGCCGCCGCGCAGGCTGTAGGCGCCGGCACCGACCGTGGACTCGACGCCGTTGACGTAAAAAAGCCAGTCGAACCGATCGCCGGAGCGGCTTTCACCTTCAACCCCGTCGATCGACTGGACGAAATCGCCGCCGTAGCTGGTGGTGATCTCGGCGTTGCGTTCGAGCGCCCGCATCACCGTGTCGGATTCGGTCAGATCGCCGAGCTGGCGGTGCAACACGGGCACGGTCCCGTAGTCACGTGTCACGGTCAGCTCGGCGTCTTTCACCCCGCTGCCTGGGCCGAGGCCGCAGCCGGCGGCCGCGAGCGCCGCGAAGAGCAGCGCAAGCGCGACCGCCGTGCCGGGGCCCCTCATCGGATCAGCCTCCGGAGCAGGCCCCGTTGAGGCAGACCGCGACCTGGTTGGACGGGATGTCCTGGCCCTCGGTGGCGCTCAGCACGCCGGGCACCGAGAGCGTCACCTGCGCCGTGCCGTCAGCGCCCGTGGGGGCGCTGGCACCGGTCACCGTTGCACCGACGGCCGGCGTCTTCTTGCCCTTATCGTTGTAGGAGAAGACGGTGACCGTGAACGGCTTGTTCGCTTCGGCTTCGTGCGGCGCAACCAGCGAGAGCTCGTCCGGGTACGGGTAGGGCTCGAGGGCCCAGAGCACTTCGTCCCCCTTGCGCAGCTTGACTTTTTCGCCGCCCTTGTTGGGGTTCTTGTGGTTGACCTTGAGGTACCAGGAGAGCTTCTTGGTCGTCTTCGAGTTGCCGACTCCGCACAGCCCGAGGCCGAATTCGGAAAGGAAATGGTCGGTGATCAGCAGCGGGCGCAGGGACGGCGTCAGCTTCGAGGCCTGGCTCAAAGCGCCCAGCGCGGTCGGCCCCTTCACCTGCACAGACTTGCCGCTGCCACCGGTGCCGCCGCCGAGGCAGGTCGCTTTCGGGCTGGTCTTGATCGACGTCGTCTTGGCGTTGACGAACTCTTCGCCCAGCGCCTTGCCGCCGCTGCCCACCACGCGCACGCTTACCTTGGTCCCCTTCCCCGCCGCGAGCGCAGCGGTAGGGAGCAACAACAGAAGGGCCAGTGCGCACGCGGCGACCAGCCGGAATGGAACGAGTCTTGGCATTTAAGCCACCCTTTCCTCGAGGGTTGTCATGGCTGGCCGGGGACAGGTCTCCTGGCTTCCGGGGTTCCTCCGCCGCGCCTTCCCGGGGACTCTGTGTCCTCCCCAGTGGCTGGCGCTGCTAGCGCCCGCGACGTAGTTGACCCGGTCACAGTGGCGGGACCGCGCCGGTTTCGCACCGGACTTCCCTTGACCACCGACCGATTACGCGCCGAGTCTATCCGCTGAACTTTCGTCCAGCAGTCTTGGCCACGAGGGGCCGTCGTGGCAGGGTCGCCGCCGCATCGTTTCTCGGACCACGGAAGGGGAGATATGAGACGGGGAATGCGGCTGCCGTCACCGGCACTGGTCGTAGCGGGTTTAGCGTTGTTCGTAGCACTGGGTGGGACGGTTTACGCGGCCAAGAAGGCGCGGATCGACGGCAAGGCGGTGAAAGTGAAGTCACTGCCGGGGAACAGATTGAAGCTGCGCTCGATCCCGGCCAACCGGCTCAAGCCGGGCGTCCTCAGGGGCGCGCCGGCGGCGCAGTCGGCGCCGATTACCGGCGCGGAAATCGACGAGCTGACCCTGGGCCAGGTGCCGGAGGCGGCGCACGCGAGCAGTGCCGACACGGCGCAGAGTGCGGTCGACGCGCAGACCGCTGTCAACGCGGTTAACGCAATCAACGCGCAGAGCGTCAACGGCCACGGAGCTGGCTGCCTGCCCGGCACCCAGCAGTTCGCCGGCGCCTGTTGGCAGAGCTTCAGCAGCGAAACCGCGGTGAGCGCACCGGCCGCGGCAAATGCCTGTGCGGTTCAGGGCGGCGCGCTGCCGGAGGCCCTGCAGCTGGCAGCGTTCTCACAGCAGCCGGGTGTGGTGTTGGATAGCGGTACGGAGTGGAGTAGTGACATCACGAGCTACACCGCCCCCGACCTATACAGCGTTGGCACAGTTTCACCATCAGCCATAGTCGCATCGACCGCCTCGACCAACACCCGTAAATACCGCTGCGTGATCCCACTCCTTCGCTAGCGTCCCCGGGGCAGGGTGGAGCGTCTTGCACTTTTTCGTCGTGAGCCAGCGGCGCCAGCCCACCCACGCTTCACCGAAAAAGTTAAGCGAAACCCTGCCCCGGGGACGCTGGGGGTAAACCGGGGCACCTGCTCGGGCTCAGGTTTCGATCAACCCCCGCTCGAGCGCATACCGAACCAGCTCAGCCCGACTCGAGAGGCTCAGCTTCTGCTGGATGTGGGCGCGGTGGCTCTCCACCGTGCGGATGCTGATGTAGAGCCGCTCGGCGACCTCGGCGTTGGTGTGGCCGAGCGCGATCAGGCGCAGGACGTCGCGCTCGCGCTCGCTCAGCTCATCGCCCTCATCGCCGCTGTCGCCCGCGGCGAGGCGCGCGCCGAGCGCCGGCTGCAGGTAGGTGTCGCCCGCGGCGGCACTGCGCACCGCCTGCACCAGCTCGGCATCGGCGGCCTCCTTGACCACGTAGCCGCGCACACCAGCCTGCAGGGCGCGGCGGGCGAAGGCGGGCTCGTTCTGCATGGTCAGCACGACGATCTCGGTCTGCGGCGAGGCGGCGCGAATGTCGGGTACGGCATCGAGGCTGGACCGTCCCGGCATGTTGAGGTCGAGGATCAGGACGGTGGGTTTGTGACCGCGCACGTAGCGCACAGCGGAGTCGACGTCGCCCGCCTCTGCGACCACCTCGAAGCCCGGCTCGGCGTCGAGCAGAAGGCGTAGTGCGTTGCGGACAACGGTGTGGTCATCTGCAAGGACGATCGTGGTCACCCCAACCTCCCCCCTCTCATCGTGTTCACCTCGCGAATCCCCTACTCAGCGTACTTTGAATGTTGGACCCGTGTCCAGGTAGGATGGGGGCATCCACAATTTCCGTGGGTAGGAGGGATGAAACCGCGTTGAGATGGCACAGGGGTCTGACAGCGGCGCCCTGGACGAGCCCCGTTTGCGGGAGCTGATCGAGGTTGGTCGCAGCCTCGTCGCCGAGCTCGACCCGGAGGTGATCTTCCAGCAGGTGCTCGAGGTCGCCTGCGAGTTGACCGGGGCCCGCTACGCCGCCTTCGGCGTGCTTGACGAGAAGCGCCACGAATTGGAACGTTTCATTACCCGCGGCATCGACGCGGAGACGCGGCACTCGATCGGCAACCTGCCACGCGGGCGCGGGGTGCTTGGCCTGCTGATCGAGCAGCCGCGCCCGCTGCGCCTGACCGACGTCGGCCGTCACCCCCGCTCCTACGGCTTTCCCCTCGGCCACCCACCGATGGGGAGCTTCCTCGGCGTGCCGGTGATGGTCCGGGGCCAGGCCTGGGGCAACCTCTACCTGACCGAGAAGGACGGCGGCGACTTCGACGAGGCCGACGAGCAGTCGGCGATGATCCTCGCGGAGTGGGCGGCGATCGCGGTCGAGAACGCCCGCCTCTACCACAGTGTGCAAAGCCGGGGCGATGAGATGGAGCGTGCGGTGCACCGGCTCGAAGCGACGACCGAGATCGCCCGCGCGGTCGGCGGCGAGACCGATCTCAACCGCATCCTCGAGGTCGTGGTTAAGCGCGGCCGCGCCCTGGTCGAGGCACGCTCGTTGCTGATCCTGCTCGCCGCCGGCGATGAGCTCCTCACCGCCTCGATGGCCGGCGAGCGCAAACCGGACACGGAGAAAGCGCGCATCCCGATCTCCGGCTCGATCCCCGGGCGGGTACTGGAAGAGGGCGCCCCGCGCCGCGTCCACAACCTCCATCCCAGCCTGATGGCCCGTCCGGGAGACCGGGGCGCCGGTGTCACCGCGCTGCTCGCGCCGCTCCTCTATCGCGGCCGCGCCCTCGGGGTGCTCGTCGCACTCGATCCGCTCGGTCGCGACGCCGGCTTCAGCGACGAAGACGAGGGCGTGCTGCTCTCCTTCGCCGCCAGCGCCGCCACCGCCGTCGCCACCGCGCAGTCGGTCGCCGAAGACCGCACCCGAGAAACCATCGCCGCGACCGAGCGTGAGCGCGGCCGCTGGGCCCGCGAGTTGCACGACGAGTCGCTGCAGAGCCTCGCCGGGCTGCGGGTGCTGCTCTCGGCGGCGCGGCGCAGCGAGCCGGGGGAGCTCGACGACCTACTCGTCCAGGGCATCGAGCAGATCGACAGCGCGATCGCCGAGATGCGCCGGCTAATCGCCGACCTGCGCCCCAGCACCCTTGACCAGCTAGGTCTGGGCGCCGCCCTGGAAGCACTGGGGGAACGCACGGGCGGCGGCGCTGCGATCGAGGTCCAGGTCAGCCTCGACCTCGACTTCGAGGCCGGCCGCAGCGAGAGTCGCATGCTCGGCGAGGTCGAGGACACCGCCTACCGGCTGGTCCAGGAGGCGCTCAACAACGCGGTCAACCACGGCGAGGCACAGCGCGTCGTGGTCGAGGTCAGTGAGGAGCGCGGATCGCTGCGCGTGCGCGTGTCCGACGACGGCAAGGGCTTCGACCCCGAGACCAGAACCAACGGCTTTGGCCTGGTCGGCATGCGCGAACGAGCCGAGCTTGCCGGCGGCACGCTGGAGCTGCGGAGCACCCCTGGCCAGGGCACGACGATCGTCGCGGAGATCCCGGCGGTTCACCGCGACGGAAGCGGCGAAAAAGCCGCCTGAGTGCCTCCGGTCGAGTAGTCCAAGCACGCAGGGCGGGCGGCGTGCTTCTCCACGCGAGCGACCGCGGACGCCGCAATGCGCAGCCGGAGGCCCTCAGGCCCCGAGCATCGCTCGGTAGAAGCTGTAATCGGGCCGATCCGGGCGAAGGTTGCAGGCGAGGGCCAGGTGGTGGCGGGCGCGGTCGGTCTCCCCCGTCTTGGCCAGTGCCCGGCCGAGGCAGAAGTGGGCGTAGTCGTTTACCTGGTGGCGCTCGACCACCGCCTTGAACTCGATCGCGGCGGCGGCGAAGCGGCCGGAGCGGAAGTAGGCGCGACCGAGCGCCTCGCGTATCGATGACTTCTCCGGGGCGCGGCGGGCCGCCTCCTCGAGCGGCGCCGCGGCCTCGGCGAAGTCCTCCTCCTCGAGCAACTCGATGCCGCGACGGTAAAGGGTGAAAGTGGAGTCGGCCTGTGACTCAGCGGGCATCGGTCAAGTGTAGGAGGCAAGCCGGCCCGGCCCAAACCGTCCGGACTCGTTCATAGGGTCCTGAGCGGATGGGGATTCGCCAGCGGTGAAACTCGTAATTGGCATCGTGCGGCCGGAGAAGGCCAACGACGTGCTCGAGGCGCTCTACCGAGCGCAAGTACGCGGCGTCTCGATGAGCCGGGTGCAGGGCCACGGCGGCGAGCTGGAGCGGGTCGAGACCTACCGTGGCACGACCGTGCAGATGGGCCTGGCGGAGAAGGTTCGCTTCGAGATCGCGGTCTCCGATGAGTTTGTTCAGCCCACCGTCGACGCGCTTTGCGAGGGGGCGCGGACCGGCCAGGTCGGCGACGGCAAGATCTTCGTCTTGCCTCTCGACTCGGCGGTGCGCATCCGCACCGGCGAGACCGACCACGGCGCGGTGACGCCGGTCGACAAGTGAACCCGCCGACCCTTCTCGCCGCCGTCTCGGGCATCGACACCGGCGACACCGCCTGGATGCTGATCGCGACGGCGCTGGTGTTGATGATGACCCCGGCGCTCGGGCTCTTCTACGCCGGCCTGGTGCGCTCGAAGAACACGCTCAACACCTTCATGATGTGCGTCGGAGCGATCGCGGTGGCAATGGTCACCTGGGCCCTGGTCGGTTACTCGCTCGCCTTCGACGGGAACGGGTCGCTGATCGGCGGCCTCGGTTACGCAGGCCTGCACGGCGTTGACTTCACCCCGCGCGAAGGGACGACCATTCCGCAGCTCGTCTTCATGGCCTTCCAGGCCACCTTTTGCATCATCACCGTGGCCCTCGTCTCGGGCGCGGTGGTCGAGCGCATGCGCTTCGGCGCCTTCCTCGTCTTCGCCGCGCTCTGGTCGGTCTGCGTCTACGCCGTGCTCGCCCACTGGGCCTTCGGCGGCGGCTGGCTGCAGGCGAACGGGACGCTCGACTTCGCCGGCGGCGTGCCGGTCGAGATGGGCTCGGGCTTCTCGGCCCTGGCGGCGGCGCTGGTCGTCGGCGCCCGCAAGGACTACGGTCGCCAGGCGCTGCTCCCCCACAACGCTGTCTACGTCCTGCTCGGCGCCGGCCTGCTCTGGTTCGGCTGGTTCGGCTTCAACGGCGGCAGCGGCTTCTCGACCGGCAACCCCAGCGTGCTCGCCTTCACCAACACGCTGCTGACGCCGGCCTGCACGCTGGTCGTCTGGTTCGCCCTCGACCTCTTCCGCGGCCGCAAGGTGACCGCGATCGGGGCCGCCACCGCGATCGTCGTCGGCTGCGTCGCGATCACTCCGGCCGGCGGCTTCATCAGTCCGGGCTGGGCGATGCTGCTCGGCGCCCTCGCCGCCCTGCCCAGCTACGCGATCATCGTCTGGCGCACCCGCACCAGGGTTGACGAGACGCTCGACGTGCTCGCCGCCCACGGCACGGCCGGCTTCTTCGGCATCCTCTTCATCGGCTTCTTCGCCCAGCTCTCCTGGAACGGCGTCTCCGACGGCCTCTTCTACGGCAACGCCGCTCAGCTCGGCGACCAGGCGCTCGCCGCCCTGGCCGGACCCACCTACGCCTTCCTCGCCACCTTCGTCCTGCTCAAGCTGATCGGCGCGGTGACACCGCTGCGCGCCTCAGAGCACGATGAGGCGCTCGGCATGGACGTCGTCCAACACGGCGAGGAGGCCTACGTCACCGGCGAGGGCGCGATCCTGGTCTTCCCCGAGGACGGCGGCACCGCCGGCGTTCCCGTCGCCGACCCAGGCTGAGTTACTGCGTCAACTTCTCCACCTCGCGGATAGAGGAGCCGATGCAGTTGTCTATCCAGCCTGCGCGGCTATCTCGTCGGCGGCGACCGCCTTGCCGTGGCGGATCAGGTCGGCGGCGCGCTCGGCGACGGCGATCGTCGGGGCGTTGGTGTTGCCGCGCGGCACGGTAGGCATCACCGAGGCGTCCACGACGCGCAGCGCCTCGACTCCCTCGACCCGCAGCTCGGGGTCGACGACGGAGCCGATCGCGCAGGTGCCGACCGGGTGGTAGACCTCGTATGTGGTCGCGGCAATATGGGCGCGCAGGGCGTCGTCGGAGTCGTCGCTCGGACCGGTGAAGAGGTCCGCGGCGTAGGGCTTGAAGGCGGGCTGGGCGCAGATCTCCGCCGCCAGGCGCACCGCCGAGACCATCCGCGCCAGGTCGGCCTCGCGCTCATAGAAGTTGTTGCGGATGATCGGCTTTGCGGTCGGGTCCGCCGAGGCGAGGCGCACCGAGCCGCGGCTCTCGGCGGTGAGCAGGCAGGGCGAGACCCAGACGCCGTGCGCCTGCGGGTCCGCCATCCCCTCGTCGACGATCTGAACCGGGGCGACGTGGAATTGCACGTCGGGTGCCTCGACGTCCTCGCCGACCCGGGCGAAGCCGCCGGACTCGGCCAGGTTGGAGGCGAAGGGCCCGGTCTGGGAGGCCTCGAACTCGGCCATCGCCGCCGGCTCCAGCGCCGCCAGCAGGCTCTCCGGCTCCGGCGTGGTGAAGACCGTGTAGGTGGCGGGATGGTCACCGAGGTTCTCGCCCACCGCGGGCTGATCGAGCAGCGGCTCGATTTCACGCATCGCCAGGTGCTCGGCCGGGCCGATGCCGGAGAGCATCAGCAGCTGCGGCGAGTTGTAGGCGCCGCCGCAGAGGATCACCTCGCGCTCGGCGCGCAGCTGCTGCACCTCGCCCAGCCGGCTCGCCTCGACGCCGACCGCCCGCCTGCCCTCGAAGAGCACGCGGCTGACCTGCGTGTAGGGCATCACGGTCAGGTTGGGGCGCTCGCTCACCGGGTGCAGGTAGGAGACGGCGGCGCTGGCGCGCATGCCACCGCGCTGGGTCACCTGGTACATGCCGACGCCCTCCTGCTCGGCGCCGTTGAAGTCCTCGTTGCGGGCCAGGCCCGCTTCCGCCCCGGCCTCGACGAAGGCGGGCGAGATCTTGTTGCCGGAGCGCTGGTCGGAGACCGGCAGCGGACCGCCGACCCCGTGCCACTCCGAGGCGCCGCGCTCGTTGTCCTCGGCCTTGAGGAAGTAGGGGAAGAGGTCCTCCCAGGCCCAGCCGGGCACGCCCCAGCCGTCGTAGTCGCGCCGGTTGCCGCGGATGTAGATCATCGCGTTGATCGAGGAGGAGCCCCCGAGCACGCGGCCGCGCGGCAGCGAGACGCGCCGGCCGTTGCAGTTGGGCTCGGGGGCGGAGGCGTAATCCCAGTCGATCTCGGTGCGGGCGAGCTGCAGGTAGCCGAGCGGCACGTGGATGTTCTGGTTGGAATCCGGCGGCCCTGCCTCGAGCAGCAGGACGGTGGTGTCCGGGTCCTCAGAGAGCCGCGCCGCCAGCACGCAACCGGCCGATCCGGCACCCACGATCACGTAGTCGTACATCAACCGCTCCTTCCCGTTGGCACTGCAACGCGTTGCCCCCCTGGTGGGGGGACTAGACGTTTCACCGGCACCCGGTCCGGTCTGGCGAGTGTACGCCCGAAGTGGCCGGTTGCGGGTGATTTCTTAACCGGGCTGCTACGGTGAAGGAGTCGGGTTTGGCCAAATCGCCACCCGAGAGGTTCCGTTCCCTCCGTGCTCTGCTTTGCATTTAGGGGTCGCTGGATCTCCCTGAATCGCAAAATAAGGAGTCATTACATCGTGTCATTTGCCGACCTCGGCATCTCCAAAGCCGTGGTGCGCGCGCTCGCCGAGCGCGACATCACCCAGCCCTTCCCCGTCCAGCAGCTGGTGGTCCGCGATGCGCTCGCCGGTCACGACCTGCTGGTCCAGTCCCCGACCGGATCGGGCAAGACGCTCGCCTTCGGCATCCCGCTGGTCGACCGGGTCGACGCGGGCGCCAAGCGCCCCTCCGCCCTGATCCTGGCGCCGACTCGCGAGCTCGCCAGCCAGATCGTCGACGAGCTCGATGGCGTCGCCCGCTCGCGCAACCTCCACGTCGCCGCCGTCTACGGCGGCGTCGGCTTCGGTCCTCAGGTCAAGGCCGCCCAGCGCGCCCACATCGTCGTCGCCACTCCGGGCCGGCTCGAGGATCTGATCGCCCGCGGCGCGATCAGCCTCCGCAACGTCAGCATGCTCGTCCTCGACGAGGCCGACCGTATGCTCGACATGGGCTTCAAGCCGGCCGTCAGCCGCATCGTCGGGCAAACGCCGGCGGGGCGCCAAACCCTCTTCTTCTCGGCGACGCTCGAGGGGGCGATCGGCAAACTCGCCGCCGCCTACACTCGCGAACCGCGCCACCATACCCACGCCGCGCCCGAGGACCACGAGGCCGAGATCGAACACCGCTTCGTCCACGTCGACTCCCAGGCGGCCAAGCTCGACCACCTGGCCGGCGAGCTGCGTGGCCCCGACGGCGGCCGCACGCTGGTTTTCGTCCGCACCAAGCGTGGCGCCGATCGTCTGGTCAAGCGCCTGCGCAGCCGCGAACTCGAGGCCGTCGCGATGCACGGCGACAAGAGCCAGGGTCAGCGCGAACGCGCCCTCTCCCGCTTTGAGCGCGGCGAGGTCGAAGTGCTGGTCGCCACCGATGTTGCCGCCCGCGGGATCGACGTCGCCGACATCGCCCACGTGATCAACTTCGACGCCCCCGGCGATCGCGACTCCTACGTGCACCGGGTGGGTCGTACCGGCCGCGCCGGTGCTCGCGGCGCAGGCACGAGTTTCGTGCTCACCGATCAGGCCGCCGAGATGCGGCGCATCGCCCGCGACCTCGGGCTGAGCAAGGAGTTCGAGCAGAACCTCGGCCACATCGCCAAGGCCGAGCGTCCTTCGGACGGCAAGCCGGCCCCGGGCGGGAATCCTGGGTCAGGCTCGGGCCAACGCTCGCGACGGCGGCGGCGCAACCGCCGGCCCAAGGTGTCCGCATGAGCTCCACGACCGCCGCGGCAGCGGCGACGAAGTGGACCTGCGAGGGCTGCGGCGTCAGCGCCGGGCGCATCGACGGCACGCCAGTGCCGATGCCGAGCTCCTGGGTCAGCTCGGCCGAGGGCACCTACTGCCTTGTCTGTCGCCGCGAGCGGGCCGCTGAGGCGGCGCTCGAGGCGGTGCCCAGCGGCAGCCCGATCGCCGAGCGGGCAAAGATGCGGCGCGCCGCGCTGATCGAGTTCGAGGTCAGCCGCACGCCGGACCAAACCGACGGGATCATCGCCCGCGCCTGTCGCACCTCGGTCTCCGCTGTCACCCGCGCCCGCCGCCGGCTCGAGCTTCCCGACCCGCCGCCCACCTCGGAGGAGTCGCGGGCTAAACGTCGGGCGATCAGCCGCCGATAGAGAAAGATCGTGACGGCGGGCGCATGCAGATAGGGATCGGCCTCGCGGTTGCCGCGGCGCTGCTGACCAACCTCGCCTCGCTGTTCAAGCACCGGGGCTGTCACCACGCCGCGCCGGTGCGGTTGCAGGAACCCCTGCGCAGCGCCCGCAACCTCGCCTCCTCCCCCTGGTTTGCTGCCGGCTGGGGTATCGCCGCGGTGGCCTGGTTCGTCCACGTCGCCGCTCTCTCGATGGCGCCGATCTCAATCGTCCAGGCCGTGCTTGCCGGCGGCGCCGTCACCCTCGCGGTGATGGCGCAGCGGGTGTTCGGCGACACGGTCGAGCCGCGCCAGTGGCTGGCCCTGCTGCTCGGCGGCGCCGGTCTTGCGTTGCTCGTTGTCACCGTCCCACACTTCAGCGGTGACCACTCCGGCTTCGAGGTCGGCGGCATGCTCGGCTTCGAGGGCGGCCTCGCCCTGCTCGCGGTCGGGCTGGCCCTCGGCCACCGCTCCGAGCGCTTCTCCAACCGCGGCGAGATCATGCTCGCCGCGGTCGCCGGCGTCCTCTTCGCACTTGCCGGCGTCGCGATCAAGGGATTGACCGGGGCGGGCGGCGTCTCGCTCGCCCTGCTGGCGCCCTGGGTCACGCTGACGATGGTCGCCGGCATCGGCGCCCAGTACGCGGCGGCGGCGGCGCTTCAGCGCGGCGGCGCGATCGAGACGATCGGCCTGATCGGCCTGATCGCGAACGCTGCCCAGATCGCCGCCGGCGTGCTCGTCTTCGGCGACCCACTGGCGGCGAGCCCGCTGGGAATCCTCCTGCAGGGAAGCGCCTTCGTCATGGTCTGCGCCTCGGCGCTGCTGATCCCGGCCCGGCGAGCCTCGGCCGCCGCCCGTCCCGTCCTCGTCTGAGCCCAACGCCGACGCGGCGGGTCCGAAGACCCGCCGCGTCGTGCTCGGGGCGCCCTCTACCGCCGTCCGCTCAGCAGCCGCTCACCTTCAGCGGCAAACGGTTGTTCTTGACCTTCTTGCCGTTCTGTCCCTTCATGCTCATCACCGAGGACAGCGGGCCGCGGCAGATGTTCTGCGAGTTCTGCAGGAGGCCCTTCTTCTTGCCGCCCTTCATGCGGAGGACGAACTTGGTGACCGGGACGTCAGGCGTTCCGTTGAACACGGTCTTGATCCCTCCGTGCTTGGAGCTGATCACGCCGTGCAGCTGGATGTTGACCTGGCCACGCAAATCGGGGACCAGATCGGGCAATTCATGGCTGGAGGAGACCAGGTACACCGGCCCCTTCAGCTTCTTTTTCAGCAGCGGGCTCTTCGCTTCCGCATGCCCGTAGATGGCTCGCTTCGGGCACTGCCTGGCCGCCAGCTGCACCCTCGTGCAGACGGTACGGATGTTCCCCTGGTCGAGGAACAGGGCATGTGGCAGAGCCAGCGCCGTGCGGAGCACGTTGGCATCCCCCTTGCGGGTCTTGAGGATGGCCCGCAGCTTCGGGTGCTTGGCCCGCGTGGTGTTGCCCTTGGCGACCAGCTTGGTCGAGAGCTTCGGCTTGAAGCCCAGCTTCTTGCACTTGGTTGCACGGTAGGGCGCGAAGACCTGGTAGCTGCTCCACGCCGCCGGATTGGTGGGATCGCCACCGCCCCCGTTGAGGAAGCCCACCGTCGCCTGCTTCGCACAATTCGTCGGGTTCAGCATGAACTTCTTGCGGTTGACGTTGACGTTGACGGCCCGCAGGTCCAGCTTGACCCCGCCGAAGACGTCGGGGATCGCGTCGGACACCGCGTTGACCTGCGCGGTCCTCGGGTTGACGTTGAGCGCCACCCGGACGACCACCGTGCCGAGGTCGAACGGGCCCGAGAGCGCCGGCGTGATCACGTCCATCGAGAGCGGCGCACCCTTGTAGGGACCGGAGAGGTAGGCCTTTCCGGCAAGAGTGACCGGATGGCTGCCCGTACCCGCGGTTGTCGACGTCGTCGCGATCTGACTCTTGCTCGAGCAGCTCGGATGTGCCTTCTCGGCGGCGCCGCTGTTACTTGCCGCCACCGCGAGCGCTTTCGCCGAGCAATACGGGATTCCGGCCAGTTTCCCGGTCAGCCCTTTCGGCAGCGTCACGTTGACGCCCTTCAACTCCTGCTGGCCGTCGGTCCGCCCGATGTTCACCTTGAACGGGCTGTACTTGCCAGCCTTGGTCTTGTTCGACTTTGCCGTATAGGACGGCGCGAACCTCCGCGCCCCCAGCGTCGTCGGGCAAGTGCCGCCACCGGGATCCGTGGAGAGCGTGAATTTGCTGCTCACCGGAACCTGCTGACCCGGTCGTGCCCACGGTTCCATCTGGCCCGTGGACTCAGCCGCGGAGCAGGTCGGCGGGCTGGTCAGAATCGCCTTCGCCCCGTCGAAGTGGAGCGCCACCGATTCAAACGGCGCCTGGGGAAGTCCGCGTGGCAGTTTGCCGGCCAGCGGCCCGACCTCCTGTTCGTCGAAGGTTGTCGTTAGCTGCCCAGTGACCGGGTTAGCCGCTGTGTTGCCGACGAGCCTTACGACCACGCCATAGCGCGCGGACTTCGCTTCGACGAGGACCCGGAACTCTTCACCCGAAGCGGGGTTCGAGCTCTTCTGTTCGCCTACGTAAATGTCGCCCTTCAGTGAGCCTGCTGGCAGTGGCGGAGTTTCGATCTCGACAGTTCCCACCTTCGAGGCGGCCGGACAGCTGTTGTTGACGACCCGTTGCCCCTTCTTGAACTCCCCGTCAGTGCAAGCGACGAGTCCGTTGGAGCCGGACGGATTAAGACCCATACCGGCAGGCAGAGTCACCTGGGCCCGGCGCAGATGAGACTGGGAGATCGGATTGCCGCCTGCTTTTGGCACTTCAAACGGCACTTTGGTGACGACGCTTGCAGCGGCTGGTGAATCAACGGCTGTCGCGCCCGGAGCGACATCGATCGCGGGCGTGAAGGGGACAGCGTCGCAGCCTTCCTGCTGGAAGAGCTTGCCTTCTGAGCCCTCAACCTTCGCCTCGAACGGGGTTGAGCCGTTGGGGAAGGTCGGGTTCGGTTCTTCATAGGACTCAGCCCGGAACCAAGTCGAGTAGAAATGTGGCCATTCGGCCGGATTAAAGCAGGTGGTCGGATTGGTGATGTAGGTGCCGTTGCCGGTTGTAGCGCCGAAGTTGACCAGCCGGCTGATGATCGTCTGCAGTTCCGACGACGATGCAGGTGGCAGATGAATCGTGAAGCTCTCGTGGTAGTCGCTTTCCCATGCCACTTCGGTTTCAAGGAAGACGGGCTCTTTGCCGGCTATCACGAAGCCGAATAGGGCGGGTTCACCCTGGTCTTTGCCAGCTTCAATGCCTTTCGGTACGAGATTGTAGACCGGTACTTGGAAGGCGCCTGGGATCAGCGGAATTCGGGTCCCCTTGTTGGCAAGGATGTTGCTGGAGCCGGGCGGGAATTCGACGTTTTCTTTGTTGGTGACAAGGTTGGCCTGCTCTTCGCCGACGATGGTGGTTGCTTTGCAGGCCGGCACAAATGTTTCTGGCGCGGGTTGATCGAGGAATTCGGTCAACGAACATTGTTCATGTTCGGTGGCCTGCGGGTTTACCGTCAGGCCTGGCGGCAGATCGACGCGCAGCGTTTTGATAGCTCGTCCTTCGAGTGGTTCCACAAGCGGTTCGACCGCTCCGGGTGCCACCACGGTGTGGCGCACGATGTACTGAGTGAAGCCGATCGGGGGATGGCCGCCTGCTTGCAGGAAAAAATTTGGTTCTTCCGGCGAGCAGGGCGGAGTGTCGGTTGTACAGGTAGCAGCCTGCCATCCATCAGCCGCCGTAGGTGGTTCGTGCTGCGGTTCGATGATGTTCCCGGTGTCGGCCTGAGCGACCGGCACCGCAGCTACAAGCCACAGGGCCATCACCGCAAAAGCGATCAAGCGCCTAACCATTCGTCTCTCCTCTGGTCGCATTGACGTTCCCATTGCGTCCCTGCGTATGGCGCTAAATCTCCTCGCGCCCCTACGGTAGCTGTCAGTACCCGCCGGTATCAAGGGGGAAAACCCGCAAAGCGGTTTAACTGCATCGATCGATGTAGTCGATGGAGGCCTTTTGGCTCCAGCAAGCCAAAGCAAAAGCCAAAGACCTCTCAATAGAATGTGAGCAATGATGCCCCGACCCATCCGTCGCTTGCTCGCCGCCGCCAAGCGTCGCGCGGAGCGCAGCTGACCGGCTGGTCGGCAATCCGACCGGTCCTCGCCGGCTTCCTGCTCGCCGCCGATGCCTCCGTCGTGGCCGCCCTCCTCCTCTCCCGCCGCCACGGCTGGCTGCCCCCCTTCATCGCTTTCGGCGTGCTGCTCGTCGGCCTGATCGCCTTCGAGGTCTGGGCGGTGCGCCACCGCAACGACTGAGCTCGCGGGTTCCAGTGCGCCTTATGTACTCGTGGAGTACATAAGGCGCACTGGAACAGCCTGCGTCCGCACCCGACTCAGCTGTTACGGCCGATCAGCATGATGCCGGCGATCGACGCGGTGGCAAGCAGTACCAGGGCGATATCGGTCCGACGTTCGCTATCTCTCATCCCACACTTAGAACACTTCCGCAGGTATGAAGGTGCTCTCTGGCCGCGCTCAACCGCCTTCCTCGACGAAGGCACGGCGCAGGGCCTCGTCAAAGGACTCGGGCGTGATCCCGAACGGCTCAGCACCGCTGGGGTCCGTCACCACTGTCGCGCTGGTCAGCCCCTCGACGAGAGGACGGGCCACGTTGGTGTCGACCGGCGTAACCAGGCCCAGCCAGAGCGAGGAGAGCCAGGGCGTGATCAGCGGCACGGGGATCTGGCGCCGCGGCTCCTTACCCATCGCAATCGCCATGCGGTCGAGCATGTCGGCGTAGCTGAGGACGTCGGGACCGCCGATCTGGACCTCCCGACCCGTGGACTCCGGCACCTCGGGCGCACGCCGCAGGTACTCGACCGTCGCGTCGATCCCGATCGGCTGGGTCTTCGTGCGCAGCCAACCGGGGGTGATCATCACCGGCAGGCGACCGACCAGGTAGCGCAGTGTCCTGTAGGACTCGCTGCCGGCGCCGACCACCATCGCGGCGCGGAAGTAGGTCAGCGGCGGTCCCTCGGCCGTGAGTACGCGCGCCGTCTGGTGGCGACTCTGCAGGTGCTCGGAGGCGTTGTCCCCACCGAGTCCGCCGAGGTAGACGACCCGCTCGATGCCCTCGCGCTTCGCCATGCGGCCGAAGTTGGCCGCGCCGACGCGCTCGCGCTCGGCGTAGCCCCCTCCCCCACCCATCGCGTGGACGAGGTAGTAAGCGACCTCGACGTCAGCGCCCGCCCCGGCGAGGCTCTCGGCGTCAGTGATGTCACCCTCGTGCAACTCCATCCCGGCCGCCTCCAGGTGACGCCCCTTTGCGCGGTCGCGTACGAGACAGCGGACCGCCGCGTCGGAGCCGGCAAGCACCATCGACAACCTGCCGCCGACAAATCCGGTTGCTCCTGCGATGAGGACACGACGCGCGATCCATTCAAGCTACCCGGCCGGGCTGCGAAGCTAAGCCGGTGCGCATTCACGTTCTTGAGCGAAGCCAGCGGGTCGAGGTTCCGATCGACCGGGCTTTCGCCTTCTATGGCGATGAGCGCAACCTCGAACCGCTCACCCCGCCCTGGCTCCACTTCGAGGTGACGACCCCGCGACCGATCTCGATGGCATCCGGCACCCTGCTCGAGTACAGGCTCAAGCTGCACGGTGTACCGATCCGATGGCGAACCCGGATCGACGCTTGGGAGCCCCCGTCCCGCTTCACCGACTTCCAAGAGAAGGGCCCCTACTTACTCTGGGAGCACACCCACACCTTCGAGCCCGACGGCGAGAGCGCGACGATCATCCGTGACCACGTGCGCTACGCGATCCCCTTCGGCCCGCTCGGCACGCTCGCGCACCAACTCTTCGTGCGCAGGGATCTGGAGCGGATCTTCGACTACCGCCGCGACGCGGTGACGGAGCGCATCGGGGCCCCCGAGCGGGCCGGCCGTGAGGACAGCCGGGGGGCGCGCCAGAAGTAGCTCATCCGTCCGGCGAGGACGGCTGCCTCAGATAAAAGACAACGGCACCAGCCGCAAGCAGGGCAGCAGTGCTTGCGTACATCAACCTACCGTCCGACGCAAAACTGATCCAGCCCCATCGTGACCGGCGAGATGAGGATCACCGATGCGCCGGAGGCGCGACCGGAGGCGCGGGCGAGAGCCCGTGCCGGCCCATCACTTCGCGAATCGCGTCGAGGTCGGGCGGGCCATCCGTCGCCGCGGCGACGACTTCCGCGATCTCTCGGAAGTAGGCCGGGCCGAAGACACCGGGGGTGGCGATTCCAAGGAAGCTCGCATCGGCGTCGCCGCGGTTCTCGAACCTGTGCACCGCGCCGCGCTTGACGCACAGCGACTCACCCGGTCCGACCTCTCGGACCACGCCGTCGACGGTCCACTCGGTGACGCCATCGAGACCGTAGATCGTCTCCTCGAAGGCATCGTGGCTGTGGGCCACAGGCACGTTCGCAGCGGCCGGAACCCGGCACTCGAACACGGTGACGCTTCCACCTGAGTCCTCCGCCTCGACGAGGAAGCGAACCCGGATCGGACCTAGCTGGATCGGTGCCTTGGAATTCGAAGTCATCGGATCTCCCTTGTGCCCCAAGAAGGTAAAGTGGCTTGATCATCTTACTCACGAGCGTTCAATATTGTCAAGTGACTTGAACACCCCCGGCGATCCCGCGCTCGGCCCTCCCCTGATCGGAGCGCTCCTGCGGATGCCGCTCGATGCAGTCCTGGCCCGCATGCTCGCCGGCCTGCACGCCGCCGGCTTCACGGACCTGGTTGCGGCGCACCTCAGCGTCCTTCGCTATCCCGGCCCGCAGGGTCGCCGGCCGTCGGACCTCGCCGCCGCAACCGGCATGACCAAGCAGGCGACGAACTACCTGCTGGGAGAGCTGGAACGCCTCGGCTACCTCGTTCGCGACGAGGATCCGGAGGACAGGCGGTCAAAGCGCATAGACCTGACCGCACGAGGAATGACGGCCGCTCAAACTATTCGCAAGATCGTGCGCCAGGTCGAGGCAGACCTGGAGCGGGAACTCGGCGGCGAGAACTTCGCGCGCCTACGTCAGCTCCTCGTCGAGCTGAACACGACGAGCTTCGTCAGGGACTTCCAGCAACGCGACGGCTGAAGCGGTATCCCGAGAGATAAAGGCCATACCGCCAGCGGAACATAAGACGAACCACGCGGCGCGGGTCAAGGGTGATTCGATCTCGCTGGCACGGTAGTTCCGCGTTAGAGACCGAGGAGCCCTCCGACCGCGAGGATCGCCGCGACGGCGCAGAGGGCGAGGAAGAGCGCGGTTGCGACGCGGACCCACGGTGGGTCGGGTTCTCCGTCGATCCCTTCTTCTTCAGCCAGGGTTTCCGGGTAACGGGCTTCGGCGCGCGCAAGCTTGGCTGGGCCATAGAGATGACAGGCCCACCAGGACTCGGGTCGGGCCAGTCTGAAGCCCGCAATCCACCAAACGATCCCGAGCGTGAACCAGCCGTAATCGAACAGGGGCCACTGACCCTTCAGCACCGTGACCGTCGCCGGCCCGATGATCAGCACGACCCAGAGGCCAATTCCGTAGGCGATGGCGACCCCCGTCGAAACCGCGAGCAGCTCCACGGGGGCAGTATCGCCGGTCGGGGCCTCTTTGCCTGCCGCTCGACCACCCAACGAGCAGTACCTCGGCCAGACATCAGTCGAACCACGTAGCGCGAGTCGGTGCTGGCCCATTTCGCTTGCCCATCGCACAAACCGCCGAATCGACTCAGGAGGTAGACCTATTCACTGAAAGCGGAAGCTTTCCCCGGAAGTACGCCACAGCGACAATCATCCACAGGACGGCAAAGACGGCGTGAATCAACCTGTCGTTGGCCCACAACATCGCCATAACTGCATAGGCGAGACCCAACAGCAGAAATCCCCCCGACATCCACTGCCTTTGCCGTGGGGAGAGCGGGCGACGCCTCTGGCCATCGCCGGATGGCCCCAGTGCCCCAGTCTCCTGCTCCGAGGCCCCTTCAGACCGTGGCAGCCAATTTCTCGTGGCTTCGCCAAGATTGCGTCGCAACCCCAAAACGACGACGGCGATGCCTAGCCCAATTGCGACGATCCAGGCAATGAGGTCGCTGCTCATTGACACAACATATCGGGGGTAAATTGACCGTCAACTGCCTCCCGAGCGCTCACCGGTTCGACCACCGTCAAGCAGCCATGCCTGAATACCGCTACGGGGATTCGAACCCCGGTTTCCGGACTGAGAATCCGGCGTCCTAGTCCCCTAGACGATAGCGGCGAGGGAAGGGCATTCTAGCGAGAGGGGCGGGTGGCGTCGTCGTGCCGGGAGGCGGGGCTCAGTGCTGCAAATCGGTAGATTGCCTGGCCTCGCGGCTGTGGCGGAACTGGTAGACGCGCACGGTTCAGGTCCGTGTGGGCGAAAGCTCGTGGAGGTTCGACTCCTCTCAGCCGCACTCAGGCAGGCTGGCGGGTGTGGAGCTGGGCGCCCGCCCGCGAGGCGGCTCGGGCGAACTCGTCGACGAAGATCGGCCAGATCTCGCGGGGCATGTCGTGGCCCATGCCCTCTATGAGGTGCAGGCGGGCGCCGGGGATCGCGCGGGCGGTGGCGCGACCGCCGCTGGTGCGAACCAGAGGGTCGCGGGTGCCGTGGATGACGGTCGCGGGCAGCTCAAGCTTGCGCAGGGCCGCGGTGCGGTCGCCCGAGGCGACGATCGCGTGCAGCTGCCGCAAGCCGCCGCGGGGGTTGTGCCCGCGGTCCCAGGATCCTTCCACCACGCGGCGCAGGCGCTCCTCGTCGGTTGGATAGGCGGGCGAGCCGATCAGCTCGTAGGTCTTGACTATGCGCTCGATGAAGGCATCGCGGTCGCGCGGCGCCTCGGACAGCATGTGGGCGAACACCCTCATCGTCGGCGTGCCGACCCAGCGGTTGCCGGTGGTCGAGTGCATCGAGACGAGCGAGCGGATCCGCTTGGGGTGCTCGATCGCAAGGGCCTGGGCGATCATTCCGCCCATCGAGATGCCGGCGACATGTGCCGACTCGATCTCGAGGTGGTCCATCAGACCCACCGTGTCCACCGCCATGTCGGAGAGCAGGTAGGCCGCCCCGTCGGCGCGGCGGAGCAGGATGTCAAGGCGCCCCGGTAACGCCGCGCCATCGAGCCAGGTCGAGTGACCGATGTCGCGATTGTCGAAGCGAACCACCCGAAAGCCACGCTCGGCGAGCATCGAGCAGAACTCTTCATCCCAAGCCAGCATCTGGGTCGCCAGGCCCATCACCAGGATCAGCGGCTCGCCATCAGGGTCCCCCATCTCCTGATAGGCGATCTCGATGCCATTGCTGGGCGCGATGCGCTCCTCGCTGAACTCGACCATCCGCGGAAGTCTAGATTGCCTGGAATGCGCACCGCGATCGTCTCCGACCTGCATCTCGGCAGCGGAACCGGCGAGGACCTCCTCAGCGATCCGGCGATCCGCGCGACCCTGCTCGAGCGGATCTCCTCGGCCGAGCGGCTCGTCTTGCTCGGGGACGTGCTTGAGCTGCGCGACTTCCCGCTGGCACGGGTGCTCGAACTGACCCAGCCGTTCTTCGTCGAGCTCGGCGAGGCGATGGCGGGGCGGCGCATCGTCCTTGTGCCCGGCAATCACGACCACCGCCTGGCCGAGCCGCTGCTGGAAGAGCTCTCGCTCGGCGGCGGATCGCTCGGGCTCGAGCACCGTGCCCTCCCCGCCGGCGAGGCGCTGACCCGGATCGGCTCATGGCTCGGCGCGGCCGAGCTCAGCCTCGCTTACCCCGGCGCCTGGCTGCGCGACGACGTCTACGTCACTCACGGCCACTACATGGACTGCCACATGACGCTGCCGCGACTGGAGTGCGTCGCCGCGGCGGCGGTGATGCGCAGCGGTCGCCGCCCGCCCGAGGCCGCCGCGCCCGGTGACTACGAGCGCGTCCTGCGCCCGCTCTATGGCTTCGCCTTCGGCCTCGCCGACGGCGGCCTGACAAGCAGGGCGAAGCGGCCCTCCGAGCGCGCCTGGCGGTCGGTCTCAAATCGCGATGGCGGCGGCGCGATCACCAAGGCCGCGCGCAAAGCCGCGATCGGGGCCGGCGTGCCGGCCGGCGTCTGGGCGCTCAACCGAGCGCTACGCGCCGACTTTTCAGCCGACGTCTCCGCCGCGGCGATCACCCGCGACGGCATCGCCGCGGCGACGGAGCTGATGCGGCGACTGCGAATCGAAGCCGCCCACGTGATCACCGGCCATACCCACCGCGCCGGCCCGGAAGAAAGCGACGCCCAGTGGGCGCTCGCGGACGGCGGTCAGCTCCACAACACCGGCAGCTGGGTCTACGCAGACGTCTTCCACCACCCCGGGAGGCCACCCGGTCCTTATTGGCCCGGAACCGTCACCTGGCTCGAGGACGAGGGGGCGCCCCGGCGCGAGCGCCTGCTGATCGAGCGGCCCCGCGACGAACTGCGCGGCGCCGTTCAGCGCACGGCCGAGCGGCTCAGAGCCACTCGGCGATGATCCGGCCGATCTCCGGCCCGGCGTCCTCTTGCAGGAAGTGCCCGGCGTTCTTGACCGGGCGCGGCGGCGGGTAGTTGAGCTGCTCGGAGACCCGCTCACCGACAGAGAAGGGCAGGACCAGGTCCGAGTCGGCCCAGAGCACCAGCGTCGGCCGCTCATCCTCGCGCAGGGCGTCGGCGACCGCCTTGCCTGCGGCAGCACCGGGCGCGTCGGGCTCGGTCGGCAGTATCAGCGGGAAGGCTCGTGCCCCGGCCTTCGACTCAGGAGTCGGGAAAGGAGCTTCGTAGGCGGCGATCACCTCGTCGCCCGGGTCCTGCTTGCAGCCACCGCGGACCAGCATCCCGACCGGCACGTCGGCGTTGTCGCGGACGAACTCGCGGAACATCAGCCAGGCCTCGCTCATCCGCTGCTGGCCGGTGAAGGGGCCGGTCTCCATGATCACGATGCGCGAGAAGCGATCGGGGTGCTCAACCGCCAGGCGCAGCCCGATCGGACCGCCCCAGTCGTGGACGACGGCCGTCGCGTCGCGAACGTCGAGCTCCTCCAGCAGTTTCGAGATCAGCCCGATGTGGCGGTCATAGGTGTACCAATCGAGATCGGTGGGCTTGTCGGAGCGGCCGAAGCCGGCGTAGTCGGGAGCGATGCAGCGGAAGCCGGCGTCGCGCACCGGCGGGATCACCTTGCGCCAGAGGAACGACCAGGTCGGCTCACCGTGAAAGAAGACGACGGGCTTGCCCTCGCCCTCGTCGAGGTAGGCCAGCCGCAGGCCGTCGATCTCGGTGTACTTCGACTCGAAGGGGAAGTCGGGCAGCCCCTCCAGGCGCTCCTCGGGTGTGCGCACGATGTCCATCTGCCCAGAGCCTATTGGACAACCTGACAAATTTCGCTCCAGAGCAGGAAAAACCCGCAACCTCTGGAATATCCTCGCGCAAGTTCACTGTGCCTATTCGTTAACGAAAGGGTTGGGTATGAACGAGGAGAGCACCACACTCAGCGGTTGGTGGGTGTTCGCGGGCGTACTGCTTTTGGTCGCAGGCGTCCTCAACATCATCTACGGCATCGCCGCGATCGGTGATTCGAAGTTCTTCACCGAGAACGCCACCTACATCATCAGTGGCCTGCACACATGGGGCTGGGTCATGCTGATCATCGGCGTGCTCGAGCTCGTCGCCGCGTTCTCGCTCTTCTCCGGCGGAGAGTTCGGGCGCTGGTTCGGCATCTTCATCGCCTCGCTGAACGCGATGGGCGCGCTGCTCTCGATCCCCGCACGCCCGTTCTGGTCGCTGGCGATCTTCGCTCTCTCGATCATCATCATCTACAAGCTGGCCGAGGGTCCGGAGGGCTCCGTCAGCTAGGCGAAGAGCCGGCCACGCGCTGTGACTGAAGGCCCCGGGGATCCGGGGCCTTCGTCTTGGCGGGCCCGGCGAGGGAGGGCGGCTCGATCATCGTGAGCCGCGACCAGGGCGCCGGCGTGCGCTCGTTTCCCTCGTAGACCACGTCAACACCGCTGAGTCGGTCATCCCAGGCCCGGCGCCGTTTGTCGAAGAGGATGCCGAGGAAACCGAGGCCGAAGGGGATCGCCGCCAAGATCATCCCGATCAATCGCTTGGTCGAGCGCCCCAGCGACAGGCCGCGACTATTCACGTCAAGCCGCACTCCGAGGAAGCGCATGCCCGGCGTCTGCCCGGCGAGCGACCAGAAGCCGACCAGGTAGAGGCTGCCGAGCGCGAACCAGGCCGCGGTCCCAGCCGCCAGGGCGAAGCTGGAGACGCCGTTGCCGTTGCCGGTGAAAGCCGAGGCAATCAGCGCCGCGACCGCGGCCAGCCCGGAGAAGCCGAGGTTGACGATCAGCACGTCAAGGGCGAAGGCGAGCCCGCGCGTGACCACGCCGGCGCGGTCGGTCGGCTCCGCCCGGCGCTTGCGGAAGACGATCCTGCGCACGACCCGCTCAACCACGCCGTCGAGCCGGCGCGTGCCGTTGCCAATGGTGTGGCCGACGTCCTCGATCATGCCGACGCTCTGGGCGCTGATCGCGGCGCGGATCTCCGGCGCCTCGGCGATCCGCTCGACCAAGCGCTGCGCCTCATCGCTGGCCAGCAGGCGGCGCCAGACCTCATCGACGAGCTCGCTGTCGAGCGCGTCGATGAGGGCATTCTTGACCGCGTCGCTCTCCAGCGCGTTGTTCATCGCCTCCTCGACCACCGGGCCTTTCAGCACCCGCGCGATCGCTCGTTCGACCGCCTCGCTCTCGACCGCGGCGACCATCGCCTCCTCGGCGGCGGCCTCGATCGCCTGATCGATCCCGGTCGCCTTGCCGACGTCGCGGGCGCCGCGCAGGCCGGCGGCGAGCAGGCGGATGGAGAGCGGCAGCGGCTTGCCCGAGGGGCCTTCGCCGTTGGGCGTCGAGTTCGCGTTCGGGCCGGCTGGCATCGCCCGGCGAGTATAGGCAGGGTCGGTTGGACTCCTGCGGCTAGGGAAGCGGTCGGCGGCGCTCATCGCCTGCAGTTCACCGTTTCTCCAACGCCTCCGTGCACAGGTGCCGATCGCCTGGTACTCGGCCGGGGCGATCGTGTCCGGGGAACGCCGGGCGAGTCGGATATTTCGACCAGCAGGACCCTTGATTCAAGCGCTCCGGCTCGGGGCCCCGCTCATGGCGGACAGCAACCTATCGAGGAACGCCTCCTGTGCGGGGTTGATCTTTCGCCGCGCCTGCTCGGGGGCGAACCACTCGGCGCGGTCCACCTCGGGAAACTCGCACTCCTTGCCCGAGCGTGGCGGCCACTCCATCGCGAAGGTGTTGCTGCGCAGGGTCGCGGGATCCAAGTCGCCCTCGGCGGCCCACCCACGGACCCGCTTGCCGCTCTTCAAGCGCACCTCGCCGAGCTCGCTGAGCTGCGCGGGGACGAGGCCGAGCGAGGAGCCGATCTCTTCCCGCATCTCGCGCAGAGCGCAGGCGCGCGACTCCTCCCCGTCCTCCATCTCGCCCTTTGGGATTGACCAGGCGCCCTCGTCCTTCTTCGCCCAGAAGGGACCGCCCGGATGCACGAGCAGGACCTCCAAGGAGTCCCCCTCACCGCGATAGAGCAGGATGCCGGCGCTGGTCTTTGCCACCGGCGCAGACGGTATTCGACTAGGCCACTCGCCTCAGCTCGCCCCGCTGGCTGCCCACCGCGCCCACGGCGAGGCGCCCCGCTTCGGCGCCGCTGGCCCAGGAGACCTCGGAGAGCAGGCCAGGGGCGGCCACCATGTCGCCCGCGAGCAAGACACCGTCGCCACGATCGACGGCGGGCCGGTCGCGCCAGGTCTTGCCGGGGTGATCGAGCGGACCGCTGCGACCGTCCATCACCTGACGCCGGCGCCAGTTCTCGCGCTCCGCCAGCCCTGGGAAGGCGGCCTCGAGCAGGCGCTCGAGGCGCAGCGCCGCCGCCTCGGTGCTCTCGTCTGGCCGCACCGGCATCTGCGCCTGCACCAGCTCCTCGCCGGCCGGGGCCAACGAGGGGTCGGCGGCGCTGAAGCGCTCCACCCACCCCGACTCGTCAAGGTCGGAGACGACGAAGGGGTCGCCGCGGCGGTGCTCGAGGCCGAGGTCGATGCAGACCGTATGGCCGCCGGGCCAGCTCAGCGAGTCATCGCCGAGCAGCTCGGCCGCCCGGCCCAGCTCGGTGGCGACGATCGTCGGCGCTTCCGGCAGTGACTCCACCGCGTGCCCGGTCTCGATTTCGACGCCGAGGCGCCGCAGCCGATCCTCCAGAGCCTCGACAAGTGAGCTCCAGCCGCCGTGCAGATAACGCGCCGTAGGCGGCGGACTGAGCAGGACGCGGACCGAGTGCTTCCAGACGAAGGCAGCCGAGAGCTCACCGGGGTCATGGTGGAAGGTGTAGACGCCGGCGGCTGCGGAGAGCATCGCCGCGGTGCGCTCGTCGGAATGACTGGCGACCCAGCCGCGGAAGTCTTGGTCCACGGGCGCTTCGCGACCGCGCAGGCGCAGCACGGCTGGAACCGTCCCTAGCGGCGGCGTGCGGCGGATCTCGCCCTGCCAGCGAAAGCGGATGCCCGCCAGCGGCGGCCCGGAGTAGTGCGGCAGCAGCTCGCGCTCGGCCAGCCAGGACCAGAAGGGGCCGTCCTTATAGATGACGTGGGGCCCGAGGTTCGCCTTGTAGGGGCCGGCCATGCTGCGAGCGCGCCCACCGAGCGAGTCGTGCGCCTCCAGCAGCCGCACCGCCGCGCCGCCTTCGGCCGCCGTGATCGCCGCGGTCAGCCCAGCGATCCCGCCTCCGACAACCGTGACCCTACTCATCGCGCCTCACTTTCGTTGTCCTTCTGCTGAGTTCGTGCTTTTTCGCGGATAGCGCGAAAAAAGAGGAAGTCACCATTTCGGCATTGATGGTAAGTGGTTACTGGTTCTGTATACAGTGCCAGTTATGGCGCACTCTAGTGGACCAGTTAGCCCAAACCTCCTGGTCGAGCTGGACCGAGAGGCGGACGTGCCGCTGCACGAACAGATCGAGCGCTCGATCCGCGAGGGTGTCCGCAATGGCCGCCTTGCGGCCGAATCGCCGCTCCCCTCCACGCGCAGCCTCGCCGCCGAGTTGGGCATCTCACGCGGGGTCGTCAGCGAGGCCTACAGCCAGCTCGCGGCCGAGGGGTACCTGCTCGCCCGCCAGGGCGCCCCGGTGCGGGTCGCCCCGACCGTGCGGGCGACGAAACAGCGCGTCCCCTCCCCCTCGCTGCGACCCAGCTTCACCCACCGCCTCGATCCCGGCCTTCCCGACCTCGCCGGCTTCCCCCGCGACCGCTGGCTGCGATCGCTGCGCGCCGCCTGGCGGCAGGCGCCGATCGACGCCGTCGACTACCCCGACCCGCGCGGGGTGCCGGCGCTGCGCGAGACCCTCGCCGCCTACCTCGGACGCGTGCGCGGTGCCGCCGCGGACCCCGAGCAGCTGCTCGTCTGCACCGGCTTCAGCCAGGGCCTCTCGCTGATCGCGCGCTGGCTGGCCAGCCGCGGCGTGGTCAGCGTCGCGCTCGAGGACCCCGGCTGGCACAGCCACCGCCTGATCCTCGAGCAGGCCGGCCTGGCGATCGAGCCGATCCCGGTCGACGCCGAGGGCCTGCGGGTGGACCTGCTCGAGCGCGGCGAGGCGGCAGCGGTCATCGTTACTCCGGCGCACCAGTTCCCCACCGGGGCGGTGCTGAGCAGCGAGCGGCGGGCGGCGCTGGTCGAGTGGGCGGAGCGAGGCGAGCGGCTGATCGTCGAGGACGACTTCGACGCCGAGCTGCGCTATGACCGCGGCGGGGTCGGCGCCCTGCAGGGGCTCGCCCCCGAGCGCGTCGTCTACATCGGCTCGGCGAGCAAGCGACTGGTGCCGGGAATGCGGCTCGGCTGGATGCTGACGCCATCCTGGTTGGGCTGGCCGCTGATCTCGGTCAAGGCGATCGAGGACCGCGGCTCGGAGGCGATCGGCCAGCTCGCCCTGCACGACTTCATCGAGCGCGGCGAGCTCGACCGCCACCTGCGGCGGATGCGGCTGCGCTACCAGCGTCGGCGCGAGGCGCTGATGGGGGCGCTCGAGCGATACCTGCCCGAGGCGCGGGTCGAGGAGGGGGCGGCCGGCCTCTACGAGCTGGCCGAGCTGCCGGGAGGAGTCGATGAGGCGGCCCTGGTCAGTGCCGCCGCCGCCCGTGGCGTCGGCGTGGAGGGCCTGGCGCTGCACCGCTTCCGGCCAGGCGGACCGCCGGGCCTCGTCCTCGGCTTCGGCAGCATGCCGGAGCCGGCGATCGAGCAGAGCGTGCGCCTACTGGCGGAGACCCTCGGTCCGCGCGATTGATTGACCCACGCATACGGGGGCAAATCGATCACTCGGCGTCGTGCTTGCCTATGCGACCGCAGCCGGAGCCAGGCGGTCGGACCAGGGCCGCGCCGCTTCGAGCTGGGCGCCGAGCCGGATCAGCCGTGCCTCTTCGAAGGGCCCGCCGGTGAGCATCGTGCCGACCGGGATCCCGTCCTCGTTCCAGTGCAGCGGCAGCGAGATCGCGGGCAGGCCGGTGATGTTGCCGAAGGCGGTGAAGCAGACCGATGCGATCGTCTCGAAGACCGGCTGGTCTGGCGCGGCGTGCTGCGCGGCCAGGACCTGGCCGCTCGGTGGCGGCAGGATGCCCGAGGTCGGGGTCAGCAGCAGGTCGAAGTCGCTTCCCCAGCGGGCGATTTCGCGGCGCGAGAGCCGCTCCAGCCTCTGTGCGGCGACGACGTAATCGTAGGCGCTGACGCGGTCTGTCGCCGCCTCGTAGGCGTGGCGGTTGTGCGGCTCGACCTTGGACCAGTCGACACCGTCGTAGTCGGCGATGCCGCCGATCGTCATCGTCACGAAGTCCGGCGTCAGCTCCTCGGAGATCGTCGCCACCTCGACCTCGCTCACCTCGTGGCCGAGCTCCTCGAGCAGGGCGGCTGCTCCACGAGCGGCCGCGACGCAATCGGGATCGGTCGGCAGGCCGAGCGGTGCCTCCGCCATCAGGCCGACCCGCAGCTTCTCGACCGGCGCGCCCACCTCCTCTGCGAAGGGTCGTGGGGGCGCCGGCGCATTGAACCAGGCGAGCGGATCGGGACCGGCCATCGCGTCGAGCGAGGCGGCGGCATCGGCGATCGTGCGCGTTATCGCCCCCTCGACCACAGCGCCCATCCAGGTCTGGGCGCGGCGCGGGATGCGGCCGCGACTGCTCTTGAGGCCGACCAGGCCGGTGTAGGCAGCGGGGATGCGGATCGAGCCGCCGCCGTCGTTGGCGTGGGCGATCGGGAACATCCCACCGGCCACCGCCGCGGAAGCTCCACCAGAAGAGCCGCCCGAGGCGCGAGCGGTGTCCCAGGGGTTGACGGTATTGCCGTAGCGCGAGTTCTCGGCCACCGTGAGCGGGCCGAACTCGGGAGTGTTGGTGCGGCCGCAGAGGACGAAGCCGGCTCGCTGCAGCGCCTCGACAGCGAGCTCGCTCTCCTCGCTGAGCTCCTCGCCGGCGCCGTTTGAGCCGTAGGTGAGCGGCCAGCCCGCCACCGCGGTCAGGTCCTTGATCGGGATCGGCACGCCGAGGAACGGCGCTTCCTCCCCGGCCGCGATCCGCGCGTCGGCGTCGCGGGCCGCCGCCCGAGCGGCCTCGTCATCGCGCCAGATGACCGCGTTCAACTCGGGATTGCGCGCGTCGACCGCGGCGAGGCAGGCGTCAAGCAACTCGACCGCCGAGAGCTCACGTGCTCTCAGTGCGGCGGCAAGGTCAACCGCGGAAGCCTCCGTACCCAGAGTGGACATCAGGCGTGCCCGGCGGCGCGCTCGCGCGCTTCGCCCTTCTGCTCAAGCGTCATCGCGCCGGGATGGCCGTCGCCCGGCCACGGGCTGAGGATCAGCAGTAGGCGAGAGTCCGACTTCGCGGTGACCGTGTGCCGCTCGGCGGGATCGAACTCGAAGAGATGGCCGGCGCCTGCCGAAACAGGCTCTCCGGCCGGCAGCGTGACGCTGACTTCGCCACTGATGATGATGAGCCGGGCGCGCTCGTGCACCTCGTGCTCCTGCAACGCCTCCCCGGCGGGAAGGTCGAGCACAATCGTTCGCGCATCATCAGCCGAGGCGAGAATCCGCGGCTGGTGCGGCTCCGCCTCGACGTTCTTGAGATCCCAGTTCTCCATCTCTTCCCTTTCTCGATCCGCCGTCCTTCTACCTGTCGAGAGCCAGCTTAAACTCGAACGTCTTGCATGACCACCGCATCGATCCTCTCCAACTTCTGGGACGGCCTCGAAGAGAACCACGAGCAGGCGGTCTTCCTCGTCCTCGTCGGTTTCCTCGGCTCCTTCGCATTCATCCGCATGAGCACGCGGATCATCCGCAGCGAAAGCGTCTCCTGGTGGCCGGGGAACGTCGAAAGCGAGAGCGGCGTTCATGTCCACCACCTGGTCTTCGGAATCGTCACGATGATGGTCGCCGGCACCCTTGCCTTCGTCGCCGACGGCCGCACCCCGTTCACCGAGATCTGCGCGCTCGGCTTTGGCATCGGCGTTGGCCTGACGATCGACGAGTTCGCGCTCTGGGTGCGCCTCGAGGACGTCTACTGGGCGAAGGAGGGGCGCAGCTCGATCGACGCAACCGTGATCGCGGCGGCGGCGATGCTGCTGATCGTCCTCGGCGCCAACCCGCTGACGATCGACTCCGGCTCCCCTGCCGTGGTGATCACGAGCGTCCTCGCCACCCTGTTTGTCTTCCTGATGGTCGCGATCTGCTTCCTCAAGGGCCGGATTCTGCACGGCGTCGTTGGCTTCTTCGTCTTTCCGATCGCGATCTACGGCGCCTGCCGGATCGGCAAGCCGAGCTCGAGCTGGGGGCGGCGGCGCTACGGGGCGCACCGACCGAAGAAGCAGGCCAAGGCCGAGGATCGCTTCCGCCCCGACCGCCGCACCGAGCGCTTCAAGGAAGCCTTCCGCGACATCGTCGGCGGCAAGCCGAGCGAGGGCCTTGCGACGGTCGGCGAGGAGACCGTCGCCGCGACTCGCGAGGCCGGGGTCGAAATGCGCGAAGGGGCGCAACGGCTCGCCCACGCGGCCGATCCGAGCCGGCCGAGGAAGGACGACGACTAGCGCGGGCTCAACTGGACGATCGGATCTCCCGGCTTGCCGTCGGGCCTCGCGGCGGTGGGGCGCGAAGACCTGGTCGGCGAGTGCCCACAGCCCCGGCGCTCATCCTCGTCGGCGACCACCGTCGCTCGCGACACGCCGCGCTTGCCCGTGGCAAGCGAGGATCGAGCTTCCAGACCACGTGGATCGAGAGGAAGCGCCCAGGCGCGTGTTCGAGGAGGTGGCGTAGGCGCGGCTGAACCAGCCGCGTTGCCGGTTAGGGTCGACGTACTTGAGCCGGCTGGACATCGTCAGAGCCTCCTGGCTGGAACGTATTCGACCAAGCGTCATACCGCTCTCGAAAGGAGCTGCCAGCCGTGCAGAACAAGATCCGGCTTGCCACCGCTTTCCTCCTCGCCGGTCTCGCCATCGCCGCGGCGGGCTGCGGAAGCTCGAGCTCCGGCGGGAGTGACTCCGACACCTTCCGCGTCGGCCTCGAGGCGCCGCTCTCCGGCGAACAGTCGACCCTTGGCAAGGGAATGCTGAAGGGCGCCGAAATGGCGGCAAACCAACTCAACGAAAAGAGCGGGATCGGGGGCAAGCAGGTCGAAGTCGTCCCGATCGACGACGCGGCCGACCCGGCGACGGGCGTGAAGGCCGCAAAGTCGGCGATCGCCGCGGGCCTCGACGGCATCGTCGGCCCCTACAACTCGGGCGTAGGCATCGAAACGCTGCCGCTCTACGTCAAGGCGGGCCTGGTGCCGATCAGGCTGACCTCCGACGACTCGACCAACGGCCTCGGCTTCACCCTGCAGCCGATGACCTACCAGATCGCCCCGGTTGCCTCGACGGCGCTGACCAACTGGCAGCACGCCAAGACCGTGGCGATCGCCTACGACCCAACCCAGAACTACACCGTCTCGGTCTCGAAAGCGCTCAAGGACTCACTGGAAAAGGCGGGCGTCACTGTGACCGCCTTCGAAAAGGTGCAACCCGGCAAGAACGACTACACCGACGTGGTCGAAAAACTAGCGGCGACGAAGCCGGACGTTATCTACGCCGCGGTCTACTTCCCCGAGGGCGGTCTGATCGCCAAGGAGATGCAGGAAGCCGGGGTCGAATCACAGTGCATCGCCGACTACGCCTCCTACGACACCGGCTTCGTCGAAACGGCCGGCATCGCCGCGGCCCAGGCCTGCCCGGTGGTCGGCGTTCCGGCCCCCGAAGACTTCGCCGGCTCAGCCCCGAAAGTGGCCGGCTACAAGGACGAATTCGACGAAGACCCCGGCACCTGGAGCCCCTACACCTATGACTCGCTCAAATTCCTTGCCGACGGGGTCGAAAAGGCCGGCGGCACCGATGCCAAGAAGCTCACCAACGCGCTCAACGGCGTCAGCGGCTGGAAGGGCTGGACCGGCTCGGTCACGATCGACCCTCATAACGGCAATCGCCGGCCCGCGACGGTGGTGATCGTCGACACCGACGCCAAGGGCCGGCTCCACGTCGACGAGGATTGGGCGAAAGCAGTTGGCGCCCCGTACTGAGCCTCAGCTCGTCGCGGCGCGTTCCAGCACGACGACCGGGATCTCGCGGTCGGTTTTGCGCTGGTACTCGTCGTAGGCGGGCCACTCGCCAACCATCTTCCGCCAGAGCGCGGGCTTCTCCTCGGCGCTCGCGGTCCGAGCCCGTGCCCTGAAGCGGTCCGCCTTGACCTGGACCTCGACATCAGGATCCTCGGAGAGATTGAGGTACCAAGCGGGTGGCTCGTCGGAGCCACCCTTGGAGGCGATGACCACGAACGCGTCGCCCTCGGGCGTGTAGATCAGCGGCGTCGTCCGCGGCTCACCCGACTTGCGCCCGGTCGTCGTCAGCAGCAACGTCTGCGTGCCCTGCCACTCGTGGCCCTCGGCGCCGTCGGTAGCCCGATAGCGCTCGACGTGTTCCTGGCCAAAAAGCATCGCGGCCAATCGTAGTGGGCCGCTTGCGTGGGCTCGAGACAGTGCTACGGCAGCAAGCGTTCTACGGCGGTCGCGGCGGTCTTCGCCATGCCGGTTGCCTCATAGCCGGCCTTGACGCGAGCCGCCCCGGGGGCGCACTCCCGCGCCGCATCGACGGCCGCCGCCAGGCGCTTCGGAGAGAGCTTGCGGCGGGACAGCTTGGTGCCGGCGCCGGCCTCGAGCACGTGGGCCGCGACGTCGAGCTGGTCGCGGGCCCAAGGCACCACGCACACCGGGACCCCGCAGGAGAGCGCCTTCTGCGTGATCCCCATGCCACCGTGGCAGACGACCGCGGAGGCACGCTCAAGCAGGGGCCGGTGTGGCAGGAAGCGCTCGACGATCGCGTCGCCGGCGGCCGGCAACGCCGCGGGATCGACGCCGGCCGTGGTCACGACCAGCCGCCACTCGCCACCCAGCCCATTGAGAGCGGCGGCCGCGATCTCGCCGTCGTCCTGGAACTCCGAAGAGCAGGTAACCAGGGCCAACGGTCGCTCGTCGTCGGGTACCTGCACCGACAGAGCCGACGGCGGATCCCAACTCCCGGCGCCGACCATGAGCACACCAGCCGGCATCTTCCGCCTGTACTCAAACGGCTCGGCGGTGAAGTAGAGGGTCAGCTCGGCGCGGTGTCGCGCTTCGGCGATGGTCGCGCATGGCGCAAGCCCCGCGGCGAGGAGGCCGGCGTTGACGGTCGGCAGCCGAGCCTTGGCGTCGAAGCGAGCGCTCAACCGGGCCAACGCAGCGTGGCGGAGGCGGCCGAACGGACCGGACATCGGCCTCAGCCCGAACCCGAACGGGGGCACGCCCGGGGCGGGCTCTTCGAGCAGAAAGGGCCGCGATTCCGCCCACGGCAACCGTTCGCGCTCGGCGACCGCCTTGGCCCCGTATGTCGTCGTATCGATCAGGGCGAGATCGGGTGAGACGTCGGCAATTGCCGCCTCGAAATCGCCCACCTCCACCCGCGCCCGTCGCGCCCAGACCTTGAAGGCTCTTTCGCCTGCGGCGATCTGCGACTTGGCGTTGTGGTCGTCCATCTCGATCGCCTCGATCCGCGGGTTTACCGGCTCGCATGCCAAGCCGGCATCGCGCACCGCCGGGACCTCAGAGGCCAGCGTCCGCACGTGCACCTCGGCTCCTCTCGCCGCGAGCTCGAGCAGCGGACCCATCATCGGATTCAGGTGTCCCCGTGCCGGTGACGTGTAGGCGAGCACCTTCATGGGTCCTCCCCTCTGACGTGTTCGACCAAGTCGAGTATCGCCGCCTCCGTCGCCTTGCGGCGGAGGCCGTGCTGCCTCCGCAGCAGCGCCCAGACCTGGACATCGGTGAGCGAGGCGAGGATGGCCTTGCGAAGCCGCCGCTTGCCGCTGCTCAGAGCTTCGAAATCCGCGGCAAACACCTCATCCACCCACTCCTCGTGCAGCCGCTTGCCGGACTCGGTCACCCGGCGGACGAGCGGGTAGCGATCCGCAAGCGAGAGCCAACGCAGGACCAGGTCCCCATCCTCCTCGTAGTGGCCAACCAGCCCCTGAATCGACCCCGCCACGTCGCCCGGCCGCGCTTCCCGGGAGTCCACGACTCCCTGCTCAGCGTCGGCCACCGCCGCGACCAGAAGGCCCTCCTTCGAACCAAAATGCCGGAGCACCGTGCGTTCGCTGCACCCTGCTCGCGTCGCCACCTCGTCCAAGGGAAGCTCGAACCTGCTCTCGTTGCGAAACAGCTCCTGCGCAGCGGTGAGGATCGCTCGCCGGCTCCGCTCGGTCGCCTCGGCACGCTTGGTCTGACTGTAGCCACGCGTCGACATTTCGTGTCAGTATACATGACACGAAATTAGACGGGCCCGGCGCATCCGACATCCGTCTTGACGATCGGAGATCCAGATGTAGGCTGCCAGGATCTTTAGTAGTCAACTAATTCGGGAGAGATCATGGTGAGGTTTGGCAAAGGCCGCTCGGGCTCGCGCCTCGTCGGATTGCTGGTGTCAGTCGTCGCCCTGCTGATGGCCCTGGCTGGAACGGCGCAGGCCGAACCGCCCGCCTGCACGGGCGAACCGAGCGCGATCCACACCCTCAACATCACCGTCGGCGGGGTCGCGACCTATGGCTACTACGCGCTGCCCTCGACCACTCCGAAGGGCGTCGTCGTGCTCGGCCACGGCTACCCGACCACCGCCGAGTCGATGGTGCCGTTGATGCCGGGCATCGCCCAGCGCGACGACGCGATCGTGGTCGCGATGGACTACCACGGCACCGTCGACCTCGAAGGGCCGACCGGCACCACCTCGCGCGGCTGGAAAGTGAGCGAGGGGGCGGCCGACTCGATCGCCGCGGCGCAGCTCTTCACCAGCACCTGCCAGGGCCTCGATCCGACCCGCTTCCTCAACGCCGCCTTCGGCGTCAGCATGGGCGGCAACATGACCGGCCTGGCGGTCTCCGAACACGCGACCCGGGCCGATGGCAGCGCCCTGTTCGACTACTGGTTCGACGTCGCCGGCGTCACCGACGTGCCGGAGATCTACTCCGATGCCACGGCGATCTCCCTGGTGCCCCTGGGCGGCATCCAGACGATCGGCGCCAACGCCAAGACCGATATCGAAGCCGAGATGGGCTCGCCGATCCTCAACCTCACCACCTACCTCAACCGCAGCCCGGCGCTGCGCGCCAGCCAGATGAAAGCCTCCGGCCTGAAGGGAGTGGTCGTCTCCCACGGCGTCCTCGACGGCGAGGTCGCCTCCGACCAGAGCGACCAGATGGTCGCCGCGCTGGCGCTGGCGGGCATCCCGACCGACTACGTCACCTCGATCTTCAAGGCCCCTGAATCGCCACCGGGCCTGACCCTCGACGGCGACATCCTCGGCCTGATCCCCGGCTACGAATCCCCCTTCGCCGGCCACGTCAACGAAATCGTCATCGGCGCCGCCCTCGACCGCCTCGACGCGCTCTACGGGGAAGGCAAAGCGCCGTCCGGCCTCAAACTGACCTTGGAAGACGGCAGTTTGGGAACGTTCCCGCTGCTCTAGAACGCAGCCGCGCGCCCGGCTACCGGAGAGGACGGCTTTGACACGAAGGCATCCGGATCAGGGATTCGCGGGGTCTCCGCGTCACCGCCGCACGGTGGCCAACCGCCTCCACGCCATCGAGGACCAGCTGGGTCGCTCTCTCGACGAGGCTCAGCGGAGATCGAATCCTTGTTGCGACTCCACGACCTAGAAAGAAGACGCCTCTCAACATTCCCAAGGTGGTAAGACGACGTCTTTGTCCATTCCCGACTGAGAGGACGCCGTACCGCGCATCGTCCGCCGCCGCCAGACGTGCGCGGGGGTTTCGCGCCCCAGACCGAAGATCGGGTCCTCACCCCGCCCGCCGGTAGCGGATGTGCGTAGCGAGCGGAGAGTGGAGCACCTCGACCGGCTCGAACCCGAGGGACTCGACTCCGTCGAACAGCCGCTCGCCAGATCCGAGCAAGACGGGGACCACGTCGAGCGTGAGTTCGTCGATCACTCCGGCGGCGAGCGCCTGACGAACAGTCGAGGCACCGCCTGCGATGTCGATGCCATCCTCGCCGGCCGCCCCCCGCGCCTGCGCGTAGGCGGCCTCGAAGCCTTCGGTCACGAAGTGAAAGCTCGTGCCGCCCTCCATCTCAATCGGCTCGCGGGCGTGGTGAGTAAGCACGAAGACCGGCGCATGGTACGGCGGCTCGACGCCCCACCATCCATCCCAATCCTCGTCCCACTCGCCGCGGATCGGCCCGAACATGTTGCGACCCATGACATAGGCCCCGCGCGGCCGCATGAGCCAGCCTTCTGCCGTCGCATCGGCGTCGTTTGCGCGCTCGTCTCCGAGGTGCCAGCCATGGACCTCCCTGCCGCGCCTCCCCAACGGATTCTCCCGACTCTGGTCCGGCCCGGCGATGAAGCCGTCGAGCGAGATCGACATGTGGCAGGTGGTGTCGTGCAATCGGGGAGACAGGATTTGAACCTGCGACCGCTCGGCCCCCAGCCGAGTGCGCTACCAGACTGCGCCACTCCCCGTGGCTGATCTACATTCTGACGGATTCGCGCGCGGCGGTAGCTCAACGGTAGAGCCTCAGCCTTCCAAGCTGATGACGCGGGTTCGATTCCCGTCCGCCGCTCTCTCCGAGCCCTGGCCGACGGTAGCTCAAGACCTGGGTCGAATGGTCGATGCAGATCGAGATGCGGATTCCGCCAGGACGACGTCTCACCTCGCTACTCGTGGTCGTCGCCTGCCTCGGTCCGCTCGCCGGCTGTGGCGGCTCAGGCGACAATGACCAGACTCCCGCCTCCTCCCCATCCCAAGCCGGCCTCGTCTCGTGGCCGCTCTTCGGCCGTGTCCCCGAGAGGACGCACTACTTGCCGACTAAGGAGCGCTTCCTCGATCCGCCGCTGAAGGAAGCGTGGTCGATCAACACGCACGCGCTGATCGAGTTTCCGCCGGCGATCGCGGACGGGGTGGCCTACGTGGTCAACAAGTACGGCAATGCCAAGGCAGTGCGGCTGCGCGATCGCAAGATCCTCTGGGAACGGAACACGAATCCGAGGGACGCGGGCAAACCGACCGACGTGACTGGGCCGGTCTACCACGAAGGCAAGGTCTTCTTCGCCGACGTGGACGGCGATCTGGTCGCGGTCGACGCCAGGAGCGGCCACGAAGTCTGGAGGCGCAAGCTCGTCGGCCACATCGAATCCTCGCCGATGGCCGTCGGCGGCACGCTCTACCTCGGCACCGACAAGACCAACGTGGTCGCGGTGCGGGCCTCGGATGGCAAGGTGCTCTGGCAGTTCAACTCGCCGGCGGCGATCAAAGCCAGCCCCAGCTTCCACGACGGCCGCCTCTACATCGCCGACTACGAGAGCGGCGTGTTCTGCCTCGATGCCAAGAACGGCAGGCTGATCTGGCGCACCAACACGTCGACGGTGCCGCCCTTCGACGACGGCGGCTTCTTCTCCTCGCCGGCGATCGCCTTCGGCCGCGTCTACGCCGCCCGCGACGACGGCACCGTCTTCGCCTTCGACCAGAAGAGCGGCAAGGTCGCCTGGTCCTTCCCGACCAACAACTTCGTTTATGGCTCGCCCGCGGTCGCCCATGTGCCCGGTACGCCGCCGAGCGTCTACATCGGCTCCTACGACGAGCACCTCTACGCGCTCGACGCCCGCAGCGGCAAACAGCGCTGGCGCTACAACGTCGGCGGACCCGTGCCCGGCACGTCGACCGTGATCGGCCACACCGTCTACACCTCGAGCTTCAAGACCCGCGAGTCGATCGGCATCGACGCCCGCACCCACCGCAAGACCTTCGAGATAAAGCAGGCCGGCTACACCCCAATGGTCTCCGACGGCCGCCGCCTCTACCTGATCGGCTACTACGAGCTGATCGGCCTGCAGCCAACTCGCCACTGAGACGCCGAGACCGCACGGAACCGCCATATTCGCGGTTGTGTGCGGTTTCGCGGCCGGGCTAGCTAGTAGCCGGGCGGGTGGCGGGCGACGAAGCCTGCGGGAGGGGTGCCGGCGACGTGCCAGCGGGGGCCGCTGCCGCGGGCGTCGCCGACGGTGTCCCAGCGTAGGCCGGCGATCACGGCGTAGGCGTGGGTGGCGCTGGCGTAGACGGTGATCCAGCGGCCAGGGCCAGGAGCGCCCCAACTCTCCAGCGCGCCCGAGGCGAGCGGCTCGGAGAGGAAGCCGCCGCCAGCGAGGGCGTAGCTGACCGCGCCCGAGCAGTCGTAGCCGCGCGCGTACCAGGAGCCATGGCCGCCGCCCCAGATGTAAGGGCGGCCGACGATCGTGTTGGCGGCGTTGATCACGCCGGCGACCCGTTCCGGCACCCCGGCCGGCGCCAGCGCGATGCCACTGACGTAGGTCGCTGTCGGGTCGCCGTATTTGTTCGGCGTCGCCGGGATGCGGGCGACGAACGGTTCGCCGCCGCTGCCCGGCGGCGGCGGAACCGGCGTGCCGTTGGTGCCGGCGGATGCGGGTGGAAGCGGTTCGCCCGGCTTATAGGTGCCTCCTTTCCCCGAATACACCGAGCCTGGAGCGCTGGACTCGGCGGCGACCCTCCTGGCGGTGGACGCGCCTTCGTACTTGGCGTCCAGGTAGACGAGGCTGCCTTCGATCGCGTCGATCACGCCGCTCGCCTTCGCCGCGGTCATCAGCGTCTGGCCGAGCGGATCGGCACCGGATTCCCTCGCGACCGCTACCGGCGCCAGGGCAGCGAACCACAAGCCGACCGCGAGCATCGTCGCGACCAGCAGCCGCGGCGCAGTCCCGGTTTGCAGCCCACCCATCGCCAAGAACTGTACCCTCGCGCGATGCGCGCTTGGCCCTCCACGCTCGCCCTTATCTGTCTCGCAACACTCGGCGCCTGCGCCTCGGCCGCGCCGCTGGCCGCTGCCGAACCAGCACCTTGGGGCGCCGGCTGCATGCCGACCCCTGAAGGCGCGATCCGCAGCAGCGCCAACTGCGGAGCGGAACTCTCCAACGGGCGCGCCGTTGCCCCAGCCGGCGCCCCGGGCGCGGTCAAGCGGGCGATCGCGGCTGCCGACCAGATCGACGGCAGGCCCTACGTCTGGGGCGGCGGCCACGCCAGCTTTCTCTCTCACGGCTACGACTGCTCCGGCGCGGTCAGCTACGTGCTGCACGCCGCCGGCCTGCTTGACCAGACGATGGTTTCCGGACAGCTCGCCTACTGGGGCGAGAGCGGCCTCGGCCGCTGGATCACCGTCTACGCCAACGACGAGCACGTCTTCATGGTCATCGCCGGCCTGCGCTTCGACACCCGCGATGACCCACCCGGCGTCAACGGGCCCCGTTGGCACCGCGCCAAAGTCGAAGCGCCCGACTTCGCCGCCCGCCATCCGCCGCCCTCTAGGACCTCCTAGCGTTTGACGCCGTAGCGAAGGTAGGCGAAGCCGCTCTCGAAGCCGCGTTGGTCCAGCAGCTCGAGCCGCGCGAAGACCCCTTCGGGGAGCGAGCGCTTGCCAGAGCCCACCACAACCGGAGCGAGGAACACCTGGCACTCGTCGACCAGACCGGCCTCGAGTGCGCGAGCCGCGAGCTCGGCGCCGCCGATCGTCACGTCGCGGCTCGCCGAGGCGACCAGGTCCCGCACCGCGTCGGGGTCGAAATCCCGTCGATCCTCGTCCGCGCGCTCGACGCCTCGCCCAGCGTGCGCGAGTAGACGACCTTCTCGGCCGCGCGCCAGATCGTGGCGAAGTCGCGCATGACCGGCTCCTGGCTGGGCCCGGTGTCCACCGTCTCCCAGAAGACCATCGTGTCGTACATCCGCCGCCCGTAGAGGTAGGTGCCGACCGGACTCTCGAGCTCGTTGACGAAGGCGTGCACCTCCTCGTCGGGAGCCGCCCAGTCGAAATTGCCATCCGCATCCGACCAGGTAGTGGGTCGGGACGAAGGTCTGCGTGTCGCCTGGCGGGCGCACGTAGGCGCGCTCCTGGCGCGGCGGCAACTCGACCTTCTCCGCCGCCACCGACTCCTAGAGGCTTGATGCGGGTTACGCCTGCGAGAAGGAGCGGAGCCACGCGATAGAGAAAGGGCCTCCAGCCCTGCAGCCTCGTGATTGGAGCACGAGATGACAGCATCGCTGGAGACCCTTGTTATCG
>Ga0207652_10000322_pt1 | contig 49586 bp, 58 predicted proteins | sample KBSC63BmetaG_FD_184334 | JGI IMG/M metagenome (GOLD analysis project Ga0207652, IMG submission 184334) | Corn rhizosphere microbial communities from Kellogg Biological Station, Michigan, USA - KBS C6-3B metaG (SPAdes) (version 2) | ecosystem: Host-associated > Plants > Roots > Rhizosphere ... | reverse complement strand
CATTAGGCTCATAGGTTTTTGCCATTGGTTTTGGACTAATTGGCCGTATTGATTTAGCAGCCCTTTAATTGTGTAATCAAAAGGGCTGCTGCTATACGGCACAATTATATTTACAGACGGTTTTAAAGCCATATAGCTGACAGATTGTTTAAGCGCGTCGTTTTGTAGTTCACACGCAGCATCAACTACTGCTAAGTATTCAGTTTTACTATTTTTATTAGCGGCAGCCTGCCAACTACCGCTCCTGATAGCCTGAGTCTTTATACTTGCGCTTTTATATCTTTTTTTAAATTTACTAACTATTTTCCTTATTTGGTAAGAGTTATATTCTGCTGCCACTATAATTTCGTATTTACGGTAATTATTCTTAGCTATACTTGTTAAGCACCGTTCCAAATAGTCAATATTATTTTCGTTAACTAATACCAAAATGGCAATATTAGGGCGCTTTCTAAATCGGCGTAAATAGGGGTGCTTTATAAGTTGGTTATGTAACCGGGCCATTTTAAAATCATAAACAAGCACTCCAGAAAAACTAAAAAATACTACTCCTAACACGAGAATTAAAAGCGTGTAAAAAAGCAGGTGGGTAATCATAAATCTTGGATTTGTTGGAAGTTAAAGACGTACATTTGGCGCTGCTCGTTCCATGCTCCGCTGCATGTTTGAACTGTCAATATTGACGGGCCTTGGTAATATAATACAGATGTATTGTCTGGAGTCACAGCGTAAGTTGAATCAAAACTATAGTTAAAAATTTTATTATTGTCGGTATAAATTTGTGCAACCGTACCTTTGCTTATTTTTTTGAGCGGACCAAAAACATATTTATTATTGTGGCCATAAATAAACGTATTGCCGTTGCTATCATTTGCTAGCGGCGTAACCATAGCATATTGGGCATGGTAGCCGCTTAAGCTCCACGAGCCATCCGCCGGATTGAACCTACCTTCGTCAATCGGCAGGTCTATACTTAAATCCTTAATAACGATCCGAGTTGGCTTGCCGGTTATAATTTGCTTTGATGGCTGCTCGGCTGCAACTTCGACAGGCAGGGAGCGGGCAATAGCTACAGTATGAATACTATGGCTTATTGGCTTAAACGCGGCAACGGCAAACAGCAGCGTCAGCAAATATAACAGGCTGACACTGCTATAATATCGAACTTTTTTGAACGTTGTGGCAAGCTCTGCTTGCATCGTTATTTAAATCCTTTTATTTTAATGCGAATCGTCGGTAACCAGATAAGCCCATCCTTGCTAGAGTGGCAATAGTAGCCAAAACAACGCTGGCGACAGTTGCAGTTGCAACGGCTGAATTACTACCGGTGTTTGGCAATGCAGTAACGGGAGCTGCAACAGCTCCACCTTGGCCACCAGAAGAAGTTGGAGTTACTGATCCTCCGCCTTGACCGCCAGCCGGAGCGGGCGTCGGTGTGGGGGAGGGGCTTGGCGTTGGAGCTGGAGCAGGCGATGGGCTGGATGCTACTTTTGCACCGCAGCTTACGTCTAATTTACCGGTCGTATTGTTAGTGTTTACAGCATTGCCCGAGTAGGCATAGCCGCCGTTTGTATTATTTTCTATAGTTACGCTGCCAGAATTTGCACTTTGATTATTCACAAAAACCACATCCGCATTGTTAGTGCAAGTTACCTTGAGGTCGTTATTGCTAGTAACTGTGCAGGTGTTATTTGAACTGGGGCCAGTATTTACAATATCGCAGCCAGATGTTGCAGCGGCCGCCACTCCGAACGTTAAACTGGTATACGCAAGAACTGACAAAACGGATAAGAATATTCTTCTCATACAGCACCCTCCTAGATCTCCGGACGAGATTACTTATTAATACTGCAAAAATACCACAAATATGAAAAAAATTAGCTAGCATTTCCATACATATTTTTTGTGAAAATCTTTACAGACTTTGTCATAAGGACTAGCATTACGAATAAGACTTAAGTTAAAAATTTTGAGATGGCAGCCCCGAAATTCAATATTGAGCAATTAGCCCGCAATGGTTCGTCTCTGAGCGTAGTTGAACAAACTGCAAATATTACTTCTTTGCCGGGATTAGAAATTTTAAACAGAATGCCCATTAAAAGTGTGAAACTCGCGGATGGAACTGAGCATCACTTCTTATACACTTTCTCTGATGGTAGAACTTCTTATGAGCCGATACACGAGGTAAGACAATACCAGCCCCGCACAAAAAAAGTGCACGAGAGGGCAGTAATGTCGACTGTGCCATGGATGACCGGCCTGTCCGGACACCACGAAAGTTTAAACGAAGAAGCCATAGCCAATAGGCTTGTTTCGGTATCTGTTAGTCGTGAAAAAACATCAGCTATTAAGGCGCTGCAGCATATTGGCCACACCTCGCTTGCACAAGAAGCATGGATTCAACTTTTAGTGCATGAAGACCTCGCTGGCAGAGGTTTATTCATGCAGGAGGAACTCACAGGCACCGGCTACTCGTTGGCAGCGATTATCTTAAATGGGGTTGCGGCTCAGGCAAAAATGCGCGGCACTAATTTAGTACACGGCGAAGCCCTGGATCCAGGCCCTGCTACTAAACTTAAGCCGGAGGAGCTTTATTTGCATTCATTAACTCAAGGTGCAGGTAGAGAACTTAAGGAACTTTATGGAGTACTAAAGATGTCCGATAAAGAAGAACGGAAGCGACTGCTCAAAACATTTCCATTTTCTGTCCGCCACATCTTACAAAACTTTGATCTTTTTATAGCACTAACTGCCACAGGCGAGAGTGCTAGGCTGGCCGCAGCCGTGCCGCATGATACATCCCTCAATATCACAATGTTTAAAGGGTTTAAATTTAACCAACGCGGTCTATACAAACAAATTTTTACCAACCACCCAAATGTTAGAATCACAGAGGAAGACGGCTGCCATTTTAGTGGCGCCCACCCGATGTGGCGTAAGCTTATGATTGGGCGAATAGCTTTAGTGCAAAGGGAGCTAGAGGCAGGCATCCCAGCCGCTGAAATCGACCACGCAGTAATAGATAAAAAAATAAGGTCGAAGCTAGCAAAGGATAAAACCATAAAAAAACTTTAAATTTTTTAAGCGGACAAGAGTAGCAAGAACAGCTTTAGGTGTTATACTGCAAAGATGGTGTTGTTCTCCCGGACAGAAAGTGATGTCTATTACTCTTTACTTAAGGAACTTTTAAACAGCGCTAATGGCGACCGCGATTTATTTGAAACTATTGTTAATGCTCCCTTTACCGACAGGCGCCGCTCAACTCTCTTGGGCTTGGGTATTGTTGTGCTGCTTTTGGTTAACAAATCTACGCGCACTATCGACCGGGTCGCACTATCCGACACAGACCTTGCAAAGGGCGCAGTGCGTATGTCCGTAAAACCTTTCCACGACATTAAAATCCCGCTTAACTATAAGGGTAATTTTATCGCCGAAGCAATTCGCAGCGAACGCTACCAGCAAACAAGCGACTGGCAGTATTTGTTTGCACCAGCATTATCTCCCGAAGAGGCACACCTTAACCAAGCCGGCGCAGGGATTGCTTGCAGTTATATTTACCCCTTAATCGATGCCCGCTCTGGCGGCGCTCTAATATTTAGTTATTATTTACCTTTAGAAAAAATTGAGCCCGAGCACCACGATTTTATGCGCAAATATGCCCAACTAGTAACCAGAGCTCTGCAGAGCTAGTGTTCCCTAAAATCCAGTAACAGTTCGCGGCAACGCGGAGTACGCCAACGCAGCCATTCTTTTGGCTGCCAGCCTTCTGCCTTGTCAAAAATAATACCACTGTATACCCACTCATCACTCCATTTGCCTCCCAGTCTTATGCCATTTGGGTTGCCTGGATCAATTGTTGCCCTATCCGCAATCAATAAAACCCCTTTATTGCTCAGCAGCCGCTTGGCATTAGCAAGCGCAACCGCCAACTCTTTTTCTGACCACATATACGCAACTGTATACATACTAATAAAATCGGCCTCAAAGCCTGGACTTTGCTGTAAAAACTTATCTACGTCTTCTGTGCTTGTAAAATCGCCCCTGAATTGTTCGTAGCCGTCTATGTCTTGTTCTGCTAAGCGGTTAAATTCGTCTAGGCGGTTCGGCTCATCGTGCGGCTGGCAGTATTCAAAATATTCGCCTAAGTAAAAAGAGTGGGCTTTGACTCTATGGACCTGGCTTTGTGAAACATGATTTTCGAATCCGATTATACGACCCATGTTAAGGGGTTGGGCGATGCTGCGGTTTACTGCTTGTGTAATAAGATCCTGTTGGTCCTGGCCGGTAGGTTTAGGTAAGTCTTGTACGTTTTCAATACCTTCGATACCGGCCATCCACGCTTTTTCGATCGGGCTAAACGGCTCATTTAAAAGTAACTTTTTTGGTCCCAGGCCAATACTGGGCCCAACATCAATCACTGTTAGCGGCTTGCCGCCATACCTATACGCAATACGCGGCAGTACAATTTTTGTCGCTTTATAGCGGTCTGAGACATTACTTACGATTTTTTCGTGCGCCAATGGGAGGCGTAAAAAGTCTCTGCAGTCAGCCAACACTCTTTCGACCGCGTAACTCATGCCAGCTTGCGTTTTCAATGATTCGGACGGATAGATAAATGTATCATATCCGGCAAGCGGAGTACTCGTCTTTGCAGGATTTGTCATCGCATCTAACCATATAAATTGAAGCTGAAACTCGCGCAGTATTAAATTACGCGCATAGTCGGCATCTAAGTGGGGATCGTCAGGCTTTTTGAAGCGCCTGCGGTCATGAATCATTTCTTCAATCATGCCCTTGAAACACATATCAGTTCGCATGCGCTTGGCTGCTTCCAGCCCAAAATTTGCAATCATCTCATCACCGCCGGTTGGATTGTGGTACCAATCGTAAAAGTAAGCCCCCACACTCTCCGGCGTAGCGAGGGCTGGTTCTGGGTACCGCTCGGCTATATTAGGAAAATTCTCCGACATTTGTCACAATTTTAGCATTTTGGCCCTAATTATATTAATGCTAGTGTTTTTTGTATTAGTAAGAAATCCTACTAAAAAAGATTTTAATTTTTTGTATAGTAGTTACTGTATGGTTAAAAAAAGATCGATGTTACCTAAGGCTGCCAAAACTTCCACCCCTAAATCTATTCCTAATCTCATGTCCATGGAGGAAGCTTTAGCAGCACTTATTCAACGCAACGAAGAATTAATTTCGCTTAACCAATCGAAGGACGAATTTATCGCAATTACTTCGCACCAGCTGCGCACCCCTGCTACAGGAGTAAAACAATACTTGGGCTTACTTTTAGAAGGATACGCCGACCCCCTAACCCCCAGCCAGCAAACGTTCATAGAAAAGGCTTATGAAAATAATGAGCGACAGCTGCATATTGTTGACGATATTTTGCGCGTTGCACAGCTTGATTTGGACAAAATAAAGCTAAACCGCGAAGTTTATGATCTTGCCGAAGTCATAAAATCAGCAGTAGGCGCATTAGCCGGCAGGTTGGGGCGCAGGGGTCAGAAGGCAAAGTTAATTTTGCCCGAAAAACCAGTACTTGCAAAGGTGGATACCGAAGAACTAAGACTAGTTATAGAAAATATTTTAGAGAATGCCTCTAACTACAGCCCAGAGGGTAAAACCATATCCATAAAACTTGATACAGCTAAAAGCGGAACGGCTAAAATTAGCATTAAAGACCGAGGCGTAGGAATTAGTAAACAAGATATTCCCAAACTGTTCCAAAAGTTTTCGAGAATTAATAACCCGCTGTCAAACACCGTAAACGGTACTGGACTAGGATTATATTTTAGTAAGAAAATTGTCGAACTTCACGGCGGCCAAATTAAAGTTAGGTCTATTCCAGAAAAAAGTACAACGTTTATAATTTTACTCCCTCAAGAGGAAGGGACGCACAATTAAACTAGCTTACGCTTACTTTAAGCATATTTCTAGTAAAATTTTCACTTATACAAATACTTTAAGTACTGTATAATTGGCAAGTAAATTTTTGTTGAGGAAACAGCCAATGGCCAAAATATTAATAGTCGAAGACGAACGCACACTAAACGAAGCATACGAACTCATTTTAAAGAAACAAGGCTACGAAGTAGAAGTAGCTTATAACGGCGATGAGGCATTGAAGGTATTTGAAAAACAAAATCCGGATCTAATTTTGCTAGACCTACGCATGCCCAAAATGGACGGCGTGGAATTTCTAAAACGCCTGCATCCCGCCCAAAAACATCCAGATGTTAAAATTATTATTTTTAGTAACTACGACGACCAAAAAGAAATTGACTCTGCCTTTAAGCACGGCGCAGACCGCTACATCCTAAAAGCTTGGTCGTCGCCAAAAGAGCTTGTAAAAGTAGTAGACGAAACCCTCAGCAAATAAACGTACATCATGCCAGATGCCAGCGCAGGGCGGGCTTTCTACGACTTGGCTTGGCAGGATGTGCCGGAGTAGATTGTTATTTATTTTTTATAAATTTAAGAAACTATAGGTTTACCTGGTCAAAATCGTTCTCACCAACGGCCCTTAATGCTTTGTTAGTATCGACTATATAGTGCAAGTTCTCCGACTTAATTGTGCCGGATTTACTGAGCTTGCTAATTTCTGCAGTCACTGTTTCTCGTGTTATGCCAATTAAATTAGCGATGTCTTGGTGGGTAAGCCGTAAATCGATTTTATAAGTGTTTTTGTCCATCGGCTTTCCAAAGCGCAGTGCCAAGTATTGGAAAATGTGCAGAAGTTTGTCGCGGGCGCGCGACTGTTCAAGCGCGTGCAGGTGCATAATTGCCGCGGTATACATCGATGCATAATGATCCAGCAGGGAGGTTGCGGCCACCTGGTTAGTGTTCATAAAATTAATCAGGTCTTGCTTTGGGATACTATAAAGTTGGCTATCGGTAAAAGCATCATAGTAAAAAAGAGCAGCCGGCGACTTACCGAACAGCCAGCCGCTTGGCACTAACGTACCGTCTGCTTCGTAGCTTACAATTTTTTCTTCGCCGCCGGCAGTTATGTTATAAACTTTTATAACGCCGCTTTTAATAAAAAAAGCCGTTTGCGGAACCTCTCCTTGATAAAAAAGCGGACGGTCTTTTTTAAAATGGCGCAACGGATATTTAGCGCAGAAATTCTTCAAGATTTCATCATTGCGGTTTAAGGTATCAGTCATGCTTTCATTATACTCCTGTGGACTTCTTTTGCGGCAAAACTTTAAGATATGAAATATACAATATTTTTTAAATATTATCTAGGAATAATTTAGGCCTTAATCAAAACCGCTCCAAGCTTTTTGGTTTAACTTGGAGCAGTCACCTAAAATCGGACACTTAAGGGAATAGGTTTATTTACATGAACTGGTTGTTTATGTGCGCTTCGCGGCGCTCTCTAAACTTGCGCCCCCGCTTTACAGCCTGGATCGTTTCATCATCGTCCCCCAGGTTATCAAGTTGCAAATCAGACAATTTAGTCGGCTGTGAAACTATATAATATTTTTGTGGATCGAACGCATACCCTCTGCTCATAACCCCTCCTTTGAGCTTTTAAGTTGCTATCTCCAGGTTATTACATAAGCACTTATGCCACTGTAAAATTTTTCGCAAGGACATTGTGAGAATTTATTAAGGTATAATTCTATAGGTGATGATGACATTTTATAAAACCACTTTTGATTCCGCCGTCGAATATTTATACCAAACTATCTCCGAAAAATTAAAATCGGGTAAAAAAGTTTTATGGCTACTAACCGGAGGGTCTGGCATTAAAATAGAAGTTGAAGTTAGCAAGCGGCTAAACGGGCAAGACCTATCTAATTTAAGTGTTATTTTGACGGACGAGCGTTTTCCTTTAAGTGGAGGCGATTTAGTAAATCATGCAGATTCTAATTGGAAGCAAATAATACAAGCTGGCTTTGAACTAAAAGGAGCTAATCTTATGCCGATTTTAGAAGGAAAAGATGTGCAGGCAACTACTAACGATTTTGAAGAGAAACTTTCCACGCTTCTAGATATGGATTTCAAAATAGGCCTTTTTGGAATGGGCGCCGACGGCCATACAGCAGGAATTTTGCCCGGCAGCGCGGCAGCAAGCGAAAGCTTTCAACTCGCCAGCTTTTATGAAACGGTAGATTTTATAAGGGTAACAATGACATTTCCAGCCATAGAAAAACTGGACGAAGCAGTGCTTTGCGCATTCGGAGAAGAAAAAAGACCGGCTCTCGAAAATCTACAGAAAATGGATTTACCGATTGAGCAGCAGCCTGCGCAAATCCTTAAACGATTACCAAAATTAACAATATTTAACGACCAGATTGGAGAAGAAAAATTATGAAAATTGGTATAGCCGGACTTGGTAAAATGGGCGGCCGCATGGCCGAAAAATTAGTGTACGAGGGTGAGGAAGTGGTTGTCTGGAACCGCACTCACGAAAAGGCCGTGGATTTGGCTAATAAATTAGCAGGTAATCAAAATATTTCTGTGGCGAACAACATCGAAGAATTAGTTAAAAGTTTGCCAGCGCCGCGAGTGGTATTAACAATGCTCCCTGCTGGCGAGCCGACTGAGAACTTATTAAATGAAGTGGCACGGTTACTTGAAAAAGACGACATTTTAATTGATGCCGGAAACAGCTATTTCAAAGATACGGAGCGACGGGCTCAGGTCTTTGAACAGATGGGAATCCGCTATCTTGGCATGGGCGTAAGCGGCGGCATTATTGCCGGAACGGAAGGCTATCCGCAAATGGTTGGCGGCAACAAAAGCGCATATGATTATGTCGCGCCTATTTTAGACAGCCTGGCAAAACCAAACGGCGGCCATGAATATTTTGGGCCTGGCGGGGCGGGGCACTTTGTAAAAATGGTCCATAACGGTATTGAATACCCAATCATGCAGGCACTCGGCGAAGGTTTTGGCATTTTGGCTGCATCGGAATATAACTTCGACCTTTTAAAAATCGCAAAATTATACCAAAAGGGAACATTAGTATCCGGCTTTATGCTTGACCGCGCTGCCGAAGCCCTAGAAAACGATCCTAGACTCGAGAATATCGAAGGCGTAATTGGTTCTGCCTCTCAGGAAACGATTTGGACCATTGAGGAAGCAAAAAAAGCAGGCGTGCCAGTAGAATCTATCGAGCAAGCACAGCAATTTAGGGTACGCTCAGAAACCGACTCTGGCGTACAAAATTCTTTTGCGGCACATATGGTTGGCGCGCTTAGAATCACCTTTGGCGGCCACCCAGTGAAGCTCAAAGACGACAGCGACAAATAAAGCTATTTACCTGCGGTTAGCGTATAGGGGCTAGCGGCATAGTCAGAATATGTAGGCAGGTTAAAATATTGTTCTAACGTTTGGCCGCTTTTCTGGATTTGGGTAGCAAGGTTAGTCCCGACGTAGCGTACGTGCCAAGGCTCGTACTCATAACCTGTCAAGCTCTCTTTACCTTTTGGGTAACGTATTACAAAGCCGTACTTGTACGCGTTAGCTGCAATCCATTTCCCCTCAACAGTATCAGCAAAGCAGGCGGCCACTTCGCACTTACGGCTGGCGGGCTCGACATCGGCAGACAATCCTAGCTGGTGCTCCGAAAATCCGGGGCGAGCACTGGAAGAATCCGCACTTTGTTGGCCCTGGGAAGACACATATCCACTGTAGAGGCTAACCTGTTCATCGTAGGATCGGTAGCCGCTGGCGAGCATTAAATGTATCCCCTGCGTGCTCGCTGTAGAGAACATTCTCTGCAGTGCCGATGCTGCAGACGACCGAAGCTGCATTTCCGAAGCCGAACTGTTAAGTCTAAGCGGCACATTTGGCACAACTAAATCAGATGGGGTATATGTACCTGAAAGCGCTCGGCCCTTATTAGCAATAGCCCAAATACTATTAGGATCATTCACTGAATTTTGTTTCTTATTAAAACTATTGTCGTTTTTTTGCGAATGTGAAGAAGTAATATTACTAACTTGTTTGCCTCCGGTAAATATCAGGAATAGCACCATAATTAAGGCCAGTGCTAAAAAACTGCGGCCTTTAAGCGGCTTTTGCCGGGGCAGTTGTTTTTTTCTGGAAGGTTGCACTACTGGCATACGCTAATTTATAGCAGATTGAGGGCAGCTTTAGTAATTTCCTGGATAGTTTGGGCACGTGTATATTGGTCGGACATATCGGAGCCGTTACTAAAAATACTCAGCGCAACAGCGGATTTGCCGTTGCTAATAATCGCGGCATCGTTAATCTCGCCGTCAACGAATCCAACTTTGTGATAAACGCTATCACTTGGAGGAATAGCTGGCACGATGAACTGTTCGTAATTAGTGTTTTGCATATAAGAAAGCAGCAGATTAGTATGACGGCTGCCTAACAACTGGCCCTTGTATAGTTTTAGCAGCAAGCTCGACATATCCTGGGTAGAAATCGTATCGTCGCTTGGATCATAACTCGTAAGCCCTAACTGGCGGGCGTATGACAAAAGTGCAGAGTGCGTGAGCCGGTCATTAAATAAGACCCAGGCATTGTCGTCGCTTTGGTTAATAAGCTGTTTAAGTTGGTACTGGCTGGATTTGCCGCCGAGTTGGTCGGTTAACGATGCTTGACCGTTCTCAACTTCATGCAGGAACAACACAGCAGTTAAGACTTTGGCGCAGCTTGCGGCATTCATAGCATCGCCCGAACCTACCTTAACCGATGCGCCGGTTTTAATATCAACCGCGGATACCGAATAAGTTGCGTCAGCATTATTATCAATAATCTGCTGGACCTGCGTGGCAAATTGCGCTTCAGCCTCTGATTTTTTGGCAGCTTCGGCAATAGTGGCTTCGCGCGCGTTCGTGATTGCTTGCGTGTGCTTAGAATAAGCAAAATAAACTACAAAGCTTACAACCAGCAGCCAAACGATCAGGGAAAATCGTTGGCGAAACGAAGGACCGCTCTTCTGGGGCTTTTGACGATTATTGTCGGCACCCATGCTGGGACGGTAAATATAATAATTGTTATATCTTTGTGGCATAAAATTTAGCGTTTTTTGAATTAATTATTTTTGTTTTTGGGACGCATATAAAAATATACCATAAACTTGAGCGGAGCCTGTAATATATTTTACTTATATTGTGAACATTGGGCCGGATCTTTTTGGTCCGGCAGCTTATCGTTGACTAGCGTGTAGTTATAGATCTGGAATTTGTCTCCGGTGGCAAAGTGGCAATCAGGCAAAAGCGGCAAATCATAACCTAGGTAATTGTTCAAAACTACCCTGAACGTATCTACCGATGCGTTAATTTGTTTTGCGGCGTCCGTGCTAGCTCCGCCAGGCAAATAATAACTGGCGAAAACGCCGAATTTTTGCTGCATTTTATCAAGCGGCAATTTTAGCGGATCGTAAAAATTCTGCGCAGTTATGTCGCCCCTAAATTGCTTTGGATACGGTCCTTCATCGGCCTGGATTACGATAGCCGCCTTTGGGTCATGTAATTGGATATAACTTACAATGCTTTTCATTTGGTTGTTTACATAAGCTGCCTCGTTGGTGTATTTAACGGTTTCGTCAACGCCGTTGTCGTTAGCCTCGCCGTCATAACTGGGCCATGAGCCGTCTTTATTGAAAAGATAGGGTGGATGAGGCGCTAATATATGCGCGAAACTATACTGCGGAGTTGATTTGTCGGCCCTTCCGGCGATTGTGCGTAAACTACTCATTTGTGCCTCAAAGTTTTCGCGCGGGTTACGGTCGAGGTCGTACTTTAGAACTGGATGCTTGCCAATACTTATGCCTTTTTTAAGCCACGGAGAGAGGATACTTTTATGCACTATGTCGCGCTGCAAATCTGTCAGGTAAAAATTTTTGCCAAATACGCTTAAGCGGAAAGATTCCGTAGGATTGGAATCTGCTTTAATGCCGACGCGCGTAAAATCCCACCAGGAGCTTAGCTGGTTATATTGGTAGCCGTTTGCTTTAAAGTATTGGGCAATCGGCGGGTTATTTAGTACCGAACGGTATGGAAAAGCCGATTCCCAGTCGCCGTCTTTGCTAAACATCTGCTCAAACTGCGGGAAATAATTCATCGCCATCGTCGATGGCACGGAAGACATCGTAAAAGGGTAGTTAGCGTATGCTGCTTCGCGGTTAGTAAATCCCTTGCTGCCTAAAAATTTATAAATGTCAGAATTATCAAAATTAAAGTTCTTTTTTAACTGGTCTTCGTTGCCGTAGCGGTCAAAAAGAAGATAATAGACATCAGGCTTTGAAGTAGCTGCCGCGGTTTTTGCAGTGTTTGGGGCAGGGTAGTGGAAGCTAAGTTCCTTACGCATCTGAGAATAACGCTCAATACCCCTTACAGCTTGGATGCCAAATATAAACACCACCGCAAAAAGTAAAACTTTATATGGCTGCAACCGCTGCATGTTGGGGTAGTGGTGCAGAAGCCAGCGGATCAGCCAGGCAATAATGCCTGCAAGAACAATAAATAAGACTCCCAGGAAAATACTCTCCGTTAGCTCCGTCCTAAACGAATGCGGAATAATTTTTAATGCAGTTGAGCCAAACTTGCTGTCGTGGAGAAAACTATAACCATAAAAACTATAAGAAACTAAAATAGCCGCCAGATGTGCAGCCGAACCTTTGCCAAAAATGGCCCTAAAACCGTAGTAGGCGATCGTCGCGACTATGCCAAACATAATGATTGGCAGCCAGACTTCGAAGGGATAGCTAAAATCCGAATTCAACCACCAGCGCGATAAAATAAAAGAAGATAAAATGGCAATTTCCGGCAGTGGGGTGTCGGCAACCCAATATACTGTCTGATAAAAAAGATTGCGCCAAAAAATAGGCTTAACCTTTTTAGCAGGCGCTTTTTTATTACCCTCTTTTGTTTTTTTTACCATCAATATAAAAAGTGTTTAAGGTTATTTGGTCTTATACAAGTATAGTACTCGTTTAGTTCCTTTAACAGGCTTTTTGTCGACGAGTTTAAAATACTTGGAAAATGCCGCTTCAAAATTTTCTTCTGTGTAGCCCTCGAATTTATTACGACTGAAAGCAGATAGTAATAAATCTACCTTGGAATCGCCTTTAGGGACAAATTCTATAATTAAGAAACGGCTTATGCGCGCAAAAAATCCAGCGATTTGCGAGAAAGGCGAATGCCCTGTAATTGCCAGGTGGTGTATAAGTGCAAGTGCCATTACCGCGTCCGCCGGACCGCGCTCTTCTAGCGAATGCCGCTCGGCATGTGCCCAGCCAAGCGACGGGCTAGGGTTAGAAAGATCTTGCACAAGCGGCAAAACTAAATCATCATATTTATCTTTGTGGTTATATCCTTGCTCAACTGCCTTGCTATCGACGTCAAAGGCAATAGTATAGGCGCCTAGCTCTGCCGCAATATTAGAAAACGTGCCGTCGTTGGCGCCCAAGTCCCATACCACCTTAGGTTTTACTTGATTGAGCAGATCTTTAACTAGCTTCTTTTTATACTCAAATGATTGGTCGGAGTAGTTTGTAAAAGTGTAGTATTCGCCCCACTGCGTGTCGCGTTTTGAGAGCTTTAGTTTTTTAATGTTGTTTTCTAAGCTGGCCATCAAGCCATTTAGCGCCATTGGACTCACCTTACGCGGCTTGTTCTCGACTTTTTTACTTTCGTCTAGTTTGTCGTAACGCTTCTGCGAAGAAGCGTGCATGTATATATGGCTTAAAATCCCAGGGTGCAGCCGCGCCTTGCCTGGCAACATGCGAGATGCTAAATCAAGCGGGATTCCATCTAGAAAAACGCGCAAGGTTGGCAAAATTTCCGGGCTGTCATAAGCGCAAAGAACAAGCGGCGCCAAAAAATGTTCGCAAAATTGCTTGTACCCCTCCCACGGATCACCTTGCGTGTAGCGCCAGAATGACAAGGTATCAATGAATACTGGTTTCCGGCCAATAAACTGCACATTGTAAGCGCTGGAATCCTTTAAAATCATCCCGTGTTTTAGCGCCAGTTTCTGCACCTTTAGCGTAAGCAGGGCAGCATCGCGCAACTGATGAAACGTCCACTCATAAGGATAAGAAATAAACGACAGCATTTCGGGCTGGATAACTTTATAACGTTTTTTGTGGGCACCAAATTTTTTAGTATCTTTTATTTCTTTGTGCGGGATAAGCCATCCGTTACTCACCAATTTTTGGTAAAGACCGGAGCTCATAAAATGGTCATAATCATCGGCACCGTCTCGGTTTACTTGGCGGTAGATTTTGCCGTCATACGAAAAAACAAACCCTGCGGGATCACGAAAAGAACTGGTGTGTTGCTGGGCTTGGTTAGTTTCCACTTATTCTTCTGATTTACTAGATTCTGAACGCGAAAAAATACCTTTAACTTTGTGACCTAAACCGCTAAAAACTTTGCGGCCAAAAACACCTACGCCTGCAACAATTCCAATAACAGATTGAAATACAACACTGCCGTAGCTAGGGTCGAGATACGCAAAATGAACAATATGCAAAATAAACTCCTCTTTGGTTAATTCAATTTAACCCTCAATCAAACATCTAGTATACACCAAGCAGCGCCTGGGCGCTAAATTTAATCGATTAGTTGTTAAATCTAACATCCATGGTAAAAATGCAAGCTGAATGTAAGCTTAGAAAAAAGTCGTCGAATCTTTAAGCAACGCATCAGCAAGGGGTTTATGATAATCTTTAAATAATGGTCAAGAAGCAATCAGCCTGGACGCTAAACCGCACATTGCCGTGGATCCTGCTAATTGGAGGTACAATTGGCACACTGGCTTCGATGCTGCTTACGATTGAGGTATTTAACAAGTTAAAAAACCCGCATTACACACCTCCATGCAACTTAAATCCGATCCTTTCTTGCACCAGTGTAGCTGATAGCGCGCAGGCGCATGCCTTTGGTTTTCCGAATTATTTTATCGGCATCGCCGGCTTCGCGGTGTTGGCAACTGTAGGAGCGGCCTTGCTGGCGGGGGCGCAATTTAAAGTCTGGTTTTGGCGGGCGGTTGAATTTGGCTTGGCATTTGCTTTTCTGTTTATCACTTGGCTGCAGTTCCAGACGCTTTACCGCATTGGCGCACTTTGCATTTTTTGTATGATTGTATGGTCTGTCACGGGCCCAATGTTTTGGTATACGACTCTTTATAATTTACGCGAAGGCCATGCTCCAAAACGGATTACAAATAAAATTCCGCGCGCTATAGCTTTTGCCCAACGTCACCACGGAGACATCTTGCTGGCTTGGTTTTTATTAATTATCGGCCTTATCCTAAACCGTTTTTGGTACTACTGGAGCACGCTTATTTAGCCAAGCAGCCGCTTCCATGTTGTGGGCATTTTAGCTGCAAGGTAGGGGGCGGTTTTATAAGCTGCTACGGCATATAAAATTCCACTAATAACATCAAATAAATAATGCTCGCCTTCGTAAACCACGCCGATATAAATTAGTACGGGATAGAGCAGAGAAAGAGCGCCCCATTTTTTGCCGTAAAGCTTGAAGATAAAAATCGAAAATAGAGTAGAGCAGGCGGAGTGCAAACTTGGTACAGCCGCCACTGGATTGGCAGCGATATGGTTATAAACAGACGGAAAATCGTGAATACCCATGCTGGCCCAGACGTAGCTCGACACACGAATTACATCTGGAATATAGTGGTTTTGTGCGGCCAGCCAAGGGGGTGCCGCTGGAAAAATAAGAAAAGTTGCAAATGCCGCAAAAAACAAAAGACTATAGGCGCCAACAACTTCCCAGTAGTATTTGTCCTTGGTTTTCCAAACCAAAATTGCCAGCCCAAGAGGAATAATAAAAAATAATAAATAAGGGATATAAAGAACAACGTCATACCAGCTGGTGTGTCCTCTCCACAGCCACTGCTGCAAATACTGTGCAGGCAGCTTACCGCCAAATAAGAATTTATCGAAGTTAGGTGCGAGTGTGTAGTTAATATGGCTGTTTAATTTGTCTGCCAGACTGCGGAAGGATTCGTAGGCTAAAATTATTAATACAAAAGGCAATAACCGCTTAAGCATCGGCACCGCTTGTTTTAAGACCATAAAAACAAACAGTAAAAAGATGATTAATTTATCTGGAGTAGGGAAGCTGGGAGTGTGAATAAACGTAATAACGCAAAAGAGCGTACCTAAGACTCCGACAATTTGTTCGCCATATTGTTTTATTTTTTCCACGCTAAATTAATTGTATCTTATTTGGTTTAATGCAGCTTCCTAATACCATTAAAGATTTAATGATTTTGGGAAACTGCCCCGCCTCCTCGGGTTTACCGAGGGGCGGGGAAGCTCCTTTATTTGTCAGGCGTACTCACCGTACGTGTGCGCGGGGACGAAGACCACCGAGACCACCTTGGGTGTCAGCTGCTTGCCGCGCTTCGGGTCGATGATCACCCAGTCGCCATCCTTGGCATTGTAGCGCCGTTGGAAGCGGTCCTGCACATAGATCAGGCCATTGAACTCGACCTGTGCCTGCGGTAGGTTACGGCCGGCCTTGCGGTTGAAGTAGCTACCCATCTTCGCCTGGGCGTAGATGAAGCCCTCGTTCTTGAGCCGCTGGATCAGCCGGCGCTGGACGTGGAGCGCCACCTCTGCCGTCAAGACATCCTCGCTTGAGCTGACGTCGTACTTGGCGGCGAGCATGGCCCACAGCCGGCGGATGTTGTCGACGGCGCTGCCGTCGTTGAAGCGCTCGGCGTACTTGGTGCAGAACTCGCGGCCCTGGGTGCCGCCCATTTCGAGCGCCAGCCGGATCACGAGCTCTAGCGAGCCGCCGTCCAGCTTCTCGGCGATCAACCTGCGGTCGACGAGCGGCAACTGGCTAAAGATGTCCAACGAGACGCCGCCGAGCGACTTCAGGTTGTACGCCGCTTCCAGCAGCAGCTGCTGCACCGTCGCCTCGGAGAGACGCAGACGCAACTTCCGAACCAGCGTGATCCGCGAGTTGATGTCACCGGTGGAGAACAGCAGGCTCGGCGCCTTATCAGCGCAGATGCTGACTGCCTCGTAGAGTTGCTCGTCCGTGAGCAGCGACCACAGTGTGTTCCCCTCCGCGAATCGCAGACCGCCGCCGAGCCTGTTGCTCTCGACGCGGCCGGCCCCGTAGCGTAAGAAGTCGTGCTCGAGGAAGTTCCAGACGTGGGCGGTGGTATCCACTTCGCACCCACACAGCTTGTCCAGCATCATCTGCGCCAGCTCCTCGCGTGAGACGCCGACGCTCAGACAGGACTCGACCCAGCTGTTGTTGCTGGGCGTGCAGCGCATCAGCACCGCCCGCACCAGCTCCGCGCGCCGGTCCTCGGCGACGAGCTTCAGCAGCTCCTCATAGTAGAGGAAGCCGCGGATGCCGTAGTTGTCCAGGTGGCTGCAGATGAATGCGAACGGGTCCTCGACCGCGCGCGCGAACGCCTGCGGGTTGCGCCTGATCCAGTTCATCCCGATGGAATACGGGATCGTCTCGAAGCCGGCCTCGTCGGACTGGTCGAGCGCCAGGGCCAGCCTCTCTTCCGTGAGGGTGCCGTTAGCCGCCGCCTGGTCGAGCTCACGCTCAATCTCATGGACTGCGTCGTAACTGCGAATGGACTGCATAGCTACCTCCGATCCCGCCCGGCCTTTAATCCGGTTGCAGGAGTGAGTGAGATCCGCACTTGCGTGCGAATGCCCCCTTTTGGGAACCGAACTGCCCGCTAAAATAGTGGACAAATCGGTTCCCAAAGAGGTAAAACTGACAAATTTCAAGGAGCGCATTGGTTGGCTAACACCTTACAATGTTATATATATTCTACCATATTCTTGTAATAATAACAATAGTTTGAAAGTTTAGATTCTCAGCTAACTTTAAGTAAATAAGGGGTAAAATATAAATTATGCGGATACTGGTTATAGAGGACGAACATAAAATCGCCAACGCTATTAAGCGCGGTTTAGAACTGGAAAAATACGCCGTTGATGTGGAATACGATGCCGACGCGGGACTGGGCGCCGCGCTTAACGAACCATACGACCTTATGATTATCGACCGCATGCTACCAGGATCTCTAGAAGGCCTGGACATTTGCCGCAAAGTACGGGAAAAGGGCATTCACAGCCCTATTTTAATTTTGACCGCCAAAGATCACATCCGCGACCGCGTGCAAGGCTTAGACGCTGGAGCAGACGATTATTTAGTTAAACCGTTTTCTTTTGAAGAATTACTGGCAAGAATCCGCGCTTTGCTGCGCCGCCCTCATGAGACAAAAAGCAATGTTTTAGAGGTTGACGACTTAAAACTAGACACCGTCAGTTACGACGTGCGCCGCGGCGATAAGTCCATAAACTTATCCGCTAAAGAATTCGCTCTTTTGGAATACATGATGAGAAATGCCGGCCGCGTACTTAATAAAGACATGATAATCAGCCATGTCTGGGATTTTGACGCCGATATTTTGCCAAACACCGTGGAAGTTTATATTGGTTATCTGCGCAATAAAATCGACAAACCATTTAAGGGTCCGGAACTAATCCACACTATGCGCGGTTTTGGCTATAAACTAGAAAAGCAGCAATGATCAAGCTTCAATATTCAATGTTCAATGAATGGACAAGTGGTCAATGTTTTAATGCATTGAAAATTGTTAATTGTAAATTGTTAATTGCACACCGGAGGTGCGCTTAGGTGTTCCAGTCAGCCGCAATTAAACTCACCGCTTGGTATATCGCCATTATTATGGCGCTTTCTATTGGCTGCAGCATTGCGCTGTACGACACATCGCGCGGCGATATAATCCACAACAACAACCGCCGTTTACCGATTTCAGTTAACCAATATTTGACGCCGGATGATTTGCAGAGTTTACGGACGCTGCGCGATAAGCAACTTAATGCAGATTTAAACCACTTAAAGGGCAGGTTAATTTCATTTAATATACTAGTTCTATTAGTCGGCGGAGGTATTAGCTATATGCTCGCCAGACGAACCCTGGAGCCAATCGAGGAATCGCTTGAAGCGCAAAAACGATTTACATCCGACGCAAGCCATGAACTTCGTACGCCGCTAACTGCAATGCAGGCAGAAATAGAAGTAGCCCTACGCGATCCCAAGCTTACAAAATCCCAAGCCAGCGAACTTTTGCAAAGCAACTTAGAAGAAGTAGCAAAGCTTAGGGCGCTAAGCGAAGGTTTATTAAGCCTTGCCCGCAACAGTGACAAGCCTGTTATTAATACTCCGATTTCTTCCAAAGAAGCATTAAATGAAGCGCTAGCGAGGCTGGAAAAAACCGCCCAGGCTAAAGACATTACCGTTAAAAACTCGGGGAAAGATATGACGCTGCGAGCCGACCACCACACCCTGGTTGAGCTTTTGGTGATTTTAATAGACAATGCCATCAAATACAGCCCGAAAGGGTCCAATATAGAAATTTCCAGCACCGCGCAAAATAAAATGGGTAAAATTAGCGTTACAGATAAGGGAATCGGGATAAAAGCCGTTGATTTGCCGCATATATTTGAGCGCTTCTACCGCGCGGACACATCGCGCTCCAAAGCCAACGCCGAAGGCTATGGCTTAGGGCTTGCCATTGCCAAGAAAATTGCCGATACATTAAATGGCTCTATAGAAGTAAAAAGTGCTCCCGGCAAGGGTTCTACTTTCACAATTTCTATTCCTATCGCATAATAAGATTTAAATAATACTTTTTATGGCAAAGAAAAAACCAGAAAAACAACCGAAAGTTTTTGATATCCACCGCACGCTTCCGGCACAGCCGCGGCAGGCAGCAGCCGCACACCGCGAACACCGCCGAGGCAGCGCAAAACCAAGCGAGATTTTAGCACCGGAAATTACGTCTATAAAAAAACGCCGCTTTACCTGGAAGCGACTGTTTGCCTCAATTGTCCTGGGCACATTTTTATTCGTAATTTTTATCGGCGCTTGGGATGCCCGTAATGCGAGTGCGGCCAGCGCCAAAATGTTTGGGTCAGGCAACTTACTTCAAGTGCTTACGCCAACCTCGTTAAAAGGCTCAGATGAGGGCAGGGTTAATGTATTAATAGTCGGCAACTCAGTAGACGACCCCGGCCATCCCGGCGCCAGCTTAACAGATTCAATTTTGCTTTTAAGTATGAGTACCACTAATCACACTGGATATATGCTTAGCATCCCGCGCGACCTTTACGTAAAAATTCCAGGCTACGGGGCAGGCAAGATTAACGAAGCCTACAAGGATGGCGGCATGAGTCTGCTTGAGCAAATAATAGAAAATGATTTTGAGACGCACATTAATTATTCCGCACTCATAAGTTACACGGCCGTACGCGACACAGTAAACGCCCTTGGCGGCGTAACAGTTAATATAGATAGTCCGGACCCGCGCGGATTGTACGATCCTAACATCAGCCCTGCAGATGGCGGCCCGCTTAAGTTAGCCAACGGTCCGCAAACTATCGACGGGCAAACTGCCCTTAACCTAACCCGCGCCCGCGGCGACGCCTACAATTCGTATGGTTTTCCTCGGTCTGATTTTGACCGCACACAGCACCAGCGCCAAGTATTTACTGCAATGAAAGAAAAGCTGGATTGGAAATTAATTTTAGATCCGCGTAAAAATGGGGAAGTCTTTAATGCATTTGGAAACAATGTAAAAACGGACGTCACACTGCCCGAGGTCAGGCCGCTTTACAGCCTATTCCACAGCATCCCAGACAGCCAGTTGCAATCGGTGAGTTTAAACAGTTTTAATGGCAAGAATTTGCTCGCCAGCACTGCTTATGAAGGTTCAACGCTTTCTCCAGCTGCCGGTGCTCACGACTTCAGCAACATCGTCCAAGCCATAAACCAACTTAATAGCCAATAGCTTTAGTATCTTAGGTAATCAAGCTTAGGCCAAATTATTTCTGTAGTCTTTTTGCCTTTGCTGCTTAAACTAATCCACGGACCTTTAGTTTTTATTAAGCCTTTGTGCTGCAGGTTTTGGATGATATGCATGAGATGCGGCCGCTTAAAACGCAGGCTTTCGTTTAGGTTATCGAGATCATCCTCTCCCATTTCTTCTATTTGCTGCAAAACTAATGCACTATTATCATCCAAGCTGATTTTTTTCATAAGTTTTTACCCTCCTTGTTACTTAACATCTTAAATATATAACTTCCACCTTAAGTAGTGCTTATGTCTTGCTGATAAAACACTGATATTTGAAAAATGGTATATTAGTAGATAAGCATGAGCAAAAAAAACAAAGCTCTGGTTTTGGGGGTTGTAAGCTTTGCGGCACTAATTGCCGCCTTTTTAGCCCTTAAAAATGCAAATATCCCCCTGCTGCAGCCTGCTGGCGAGATCGGCCAAAAAGAACGCAATCTAATGTATACAGCGCTTTTATTGGCGGTGATTGTAGTTGTGCCGGTTTTTGTAATGCTGTTTACGTTCGTTTGGAGATACCGCGAAGGCAACGAAAAAGCAAAGTATAGTCCGGAATTTTCCAGCAGCCGCAAGCTAGAATCCATCTGGTGGGGAATTCCTTGTGCAATAATCTTTGTCCTTTCAATTATTACCTGGAACAGCAGCCATGCACTCGATCCATTCAGACCGATCAGCGCCGCTGTCCCGCCGATGCAAATCCAGGTAATTGCCCTGCAATTTAAATGGCTGTTTATTTATCCGGATAAAAATGTTGCCTCTGTTAATTACGTACAATTTCCAGTAAACACTCCGGTTGATTTTGAAATTACGTCGGATGCGCCCATGAACTCGTTTTGGATCCCACAACTGGGCGGACAAATTTACGCCATGTCCGGCATGAGCACGCACCTACATTTAATAGCCGGTAAGGCAGGTGATTACGCCGGCAGGTCAGCTAATATTAGCGGTACGGGCTTCGCCCATATGACTTTTACGGCACGCGCAAGCTCAACGCAAGATTTTAATAATTGGGTTAATTCGCTGTCGCAAGCTAATAATGCGCTTACCCTTGATTCATACAGCAAACTTGCCCAGCCAGGTATTGAAAATAGTCCTATTTACTATTCTTCTGCGGATTCCGGGCTTTATAATACGGTTATGGATAAATATTTGGGGCCGCAGGGCGCTTCGGGCCACAGCCACGGAGCAAGCAACTAATGATTTTTGCCTTTTACCATTTGTCTTTTACAATACGTTTACCGTTTATCTTTAACCGTTTACCTGTGTGCTCTAACAGTAAACCGAAAACAGAAAACGCATTGAAAATTGATAATTGTAAATTGTTAATTGCCTCCGAAGGAGGCCTATGATGTTTGCTTCACTACTCGGAAAATTAAATACCGACGCACTGCCAAAAGATCTCGTCACAGCCGGCGGCGCAGCATCGATGGTTTTTGCACTGTTAGCAATTGCTGGATTTTTAACTTATAAAAGGAGGTGGACGTGGCTTTACCGTGAGTGGTTAACAACGTCCGATCCTAAAAAAATCGGCGTTATGTATATAATCGTGGCGCTTATTATGCTGCTTCGCGGATTGGGCGATGCACTTATGATGCGCATTCAGCAGGCAACTAGCGTGGGTGCCCATCAAGGCTTTTTAGACGCCAATCACTTCCAGCAAGTAGTATCCGCGCACGGCACAATCATGATCTTTTTTGTGGCGATGGGATTGATGTTTGGTCTCATCAACTGGGTTGTTCCGCTGCAGTTGGGTTCACGAGACATCGCATTTCCATTCTTAAACGCCACCAGTTTTTGGCTGTTTGCCGCGGGCATGGCTCTTATTAACTTATCTTTAATTGTCGGCGAATTTTCTGCCGCCGGCTGGCTAGCCTATCCTCCCTTAAGTGAACTTCAATACAGCCCGGGGGTCGGTGTTGATTATTGGATTTGGGCGCTGCAAATTGCCGGCGTGGGCAGCTTACTTTCTGGGATCAACTTTTTTGTGACGATTATAAAAATGCGCGCACCCGGCATGAGCCTAATGAAAATGCCAATGTTTTGCTGGTCGGTACTTGGCACAATGAGCTTGGTAATTTTTGCTTTCCCGATTTTAACCGCGACGCTTGGTATGCTGGCACTGGACCGAACTATAGGCACGCATTTCTTTACGTCGGGCGGGGGAGGCAACGCCATGATGTACGTCAACCTTATTTGGGCGTGGGGGCATCCGGAGGTTTATATTTTAGTTATTCCGGCGTTCGGTGTTTACTCAGAAATTGTCGCCACATTTTCGCGCAAGCCGCTGTTTGGTTATAAGTCGATGGTGGGAGCGATTTGGGGAATCGTATTTTTGTCGTTCATCGTATGGCTGCATCACTTCTTTACCATGGGCGCCGGCGCGGACGTAAACGCCTTCTTTGGCATAATGACCATGCTAATATCTATTCCCACTGGCGTTAAAATTTTTAACTGGCTATTTACGATGTACCGCGGCCGTATTCAACTGACAAGTCCGATGTATTGGTTTTTTGGTTTTATAATGCTGTTTACATTAGGCGGGGTTGCCGGCGTGATTTTAGCTATTCCCCCAGCAGACTTCCAGCTGCATAACAGCCTGTTCTTGGTAGCTCATTTCCATACTATGATTGTTGCCGGCGTTGTGTTTGGCTATATGGCAGGACTCACTTACTGGTTTCCTAAGTTATTCGGCTTTAAATTAAACGAAAAACTGGGCAAGTATGCTGCCGTCTGCTGGATCGGCGGGTTTGTACTGGCTTTCACGCCGCTTTACATTTTAGGGCTTATGGGCGCGACGCGGCGCATGGACCACTACGACGCCTCTCTTGGCTGGCAGTGGCTCTTTATAGTTGCGGCCTTTGGCGTTGGGCTTATTTTGCTGGGCGTCGGTTTCCAGATTTTGCAGTTTATTGTGAGCATTGTCCTTCGTGATAACCACCGAGATCTCACAGGCGACCCATGGAATGGCCGCACGCTGGAATGGTCGGTTAGCTCGCCGCCGCCAAAATATAATTTTGCGCTAATTCCCAAAGCAGATAAAATAGATGCTTTTTGGGCCGCCAAGCAAGACAAATCTGCCAGCAAGACCCCGGAATATGAAGATATTTATCTGCCTAAAAACACGCCGTTTAGCATGATTATAGCGGGCTTTGCATTTTTGGTCGGATTTGGCATTACTTGGCACATTTGGTGGCTGGCGCTTGCGTCGTTTGTTGGAATAATCGCCTCGATTGCAATCCGCACATCGGACGAGGAAACAGAATATAGAATTCCAGCTTCGGAGATTAAGAAAATGGAGACGGCAGCGTGAACAACCGCGAAGTAATGGAAGAGCGAAACGAAGCTAAAACTTTGTTTGGCTTTTGGACTTACCTCATGACAGACTGCGTTCTATTTGCCAGCTTATTTGCCACGTTTGCAGTGCTTCGGCACAATACGTTTGGTGGTCCTGGCGGCGCGGAATTATTCAACTTGCCATTCGTATTGGCCGAAACGTTAATCCTGCTCACTTCCAGCTTTACGTGCGGGCTCGGGATGCTTTATGCCAACCGCGGCTTCAAGAATATTTCGCTCGCATTATTTAGCGTCACATTTTTGCTGGGGGCTTCGTTTTTAGGGTTAGAACTCCACGAATTTCACAAGCTGGCAATAGAAGGCAATAGCTGGCGAAGGTCTGGATTTTTATCCGCATTCTTTACTCTGGTTGGCACACACGGCGCACATATTAGCGCCGGGCTTATCTGGATGATCGTGATGATCACGCGCGTAAATTTAAAAGGTCTCACTCCACGCAACTTACAAAGGCTCAAAATGCTCAGCATGTTCTGGCATTTTTTGGATGTCGTCTGGATATTTATCTTTAGCATAGTTTATTTGTTTGGGGTTATCTAATGGAAAATAAACCACATAAATCATCGCATAATCACGACACCCACACACCAAGCGTCAGCTCATATGTCGGCGGGTTTATATTGTCTTTAATCTTGACTTTAACAGCCTACTTTTTAGTACAGCGGCACGTAAGCACCGAACACACTGCTATTTCGCACGGCGTATTAGTATTTATGATTACCCTCCTGGCGCTAATTCAGCTGCTTGTCCAACTAACATTTTTCTTGCACGTTGACACAGAGAAAAAGCCGCGCTGGAACCTAACTGTAATGTTGATGGCTCTGGTGTTTTTGGTAATTGTAGTGCTGGGTTCTATTTGGATTATGAACAATTTGAATTATCATATGGATAGTAACCAAGACCAAATTAACAAATATATACGCTCGCAAGGTGACTTGTAAAAATAACCTAGCCAGATTTAGCGGCATATTTTAAGAACATCTGAATTTTACTGGGGGAACAGTGCAGTGCTTAATGAATATTACAAACTTACAAAACCTGGCATAGTCTACTCTAATGTTATGACGGCTGCAGCTGGCTTCTTGCTGGCGAGCGGCCGGCATTTAAAATTTGGTCTGTTTTTAGCCTTGCTGGTTGGCAACGCGCTGATTATTGCTTCCGCCTGTGTTTTTAATAATTATATCGACCGCAGGATCGATTCTAAAATGGTGCGCACGAAAAAGCGGGCAACCGTTAGCGGCACAATTGGCACCTTTGGCGTCATTTTTTATGGTACAGTTTTGGGTCTCGCCGGTTTTATCATGCTGACTAAAACAAACTGGCTTACTTTTTGGATTGGAGCGGCGGCCTTTTTTAGCTACGTGGTACTTTACGGAATAGCCAAACGCAAAACGGTTCACGGAACATTAATAGGGACCGCTCCCGGCGCGGCATCTTTAGTAGCTGGCTATACTGCGGCTGCGGGCAAGCTCGACCTCGCAACACTCTTATTATTTTTGATCATGCTCTTTTGGCAAATGGCGCATTTTTATGCCATCGCCATTTTTCGCCTCGCCGATTACAAAAAAGCTGGCGTGCCGGTTATGCCGGCAGTAAAGGGCGTTAGGTTAACGCAATTCTTAATCGTATTTTACATTTTCGCTTATATAGTCGCGCTAGTCGACCTTAGTTTTTTTGGCTACACGGGAATCACATATCTGGTGGTTATGTCCGGAATTGGACTTTATTGGTTATTTAAGGCCATTAATGGATTTAATGTTCGCGCCACGGTAAAGTGGGCCAAGCAAATGTTTGGCTTTTCTCTTATAGCGCTGCTTGCTTTTAGCATCTTACTGGCGCTCAATTCATTTTTACCATAAAAATTTTCACAGAAATTAATATTGTCTCAGCTATTATTTAGATTAGTAGTTATTTATAATGTCTTTTAAAAGTAAGGGAAATATGTCTGTCGTAAAGCTCACTCCTATGCGATGGTTTGTGATTCTTCTCCTAATCGCAACCGTGCTCGCACTTGCACTACCGCCCGATCCCGCAACGCTAAAGCTGTATCATATTTCTACAACAACCTACCGGGTAATAATAGCTCTTCTTTTAATCCCCGAGGCACTTTTGTGGTACGCCTGCTTTTTTGCTTATTCTAAACTACTGGAATACTCAAGGTACTTAGGCGGCTCGAAGGAACACCGGGCTTTTAAAAAAATAACTTTGGGTATGGGAGTGCTGGCTTACGGCCTTATACTGCCCACAATTGTTTCGCTTTTACTCAGTATTCTTTCCCATCACAGCGAAAGTTTTAAGCCCTCGGCCACAATAATCACGAATTATATTTCTTTACTTGTTGTATTAATTTCATTTTCCGTGCTTAGAGGAGGCACACAAATTTTAATTGAAAGCAGTAGGTCTATAAAAAGGCCGAGTTTGAGAGGATTACGTATGTTTGCACTACTATTTACAGTCTTGGCCGTATTTTTTACCTACGCCACCATTCACACGCACCACTTATCTAACAACGCATATCGCTTAAGCCTCGTACCCTTAATGCTAACTATTATTATTCCGTATTTGTACGCATGGTTTGAAGGGCTGGTTTGCGTATATAACTTTAGGCTTTATTCAATATACGTAAAAGGTGTGCTTTATAAGAAGGCCTTTTTTGGACTGTCAGTTGGCTTACTGCTAACAGTAATTGCCTCGATCGCTATGGAATTTATAACAAGTACGATTGGTGCTCGTAAGGATGAACCCCTGGGGTTTGTCGTGTTGGTTTTATATATAATTATTGCAATTTTTCTAGCCGGCCTTGGAATGATGGCGCTTGGAACTAAAAAGCTCAAAAAGATTGAGGAAGTGTAGTTTTTGGTGGAGAAACAAAATAACATTTATTGGCGCCTCGTTGATATTACCAGCCATTATCTGGGTCCGGCTGCTGAGAGGTTTATAGACCGCCAGGTGCAAAACCACTTAAATAAAGACCCTAAAAAGATTACCCAAAAAGATGTAGAAAAACTAATGGATTGGATCCGCGGCGCGGTTTCTTTGCTTACGGATAACGAAAACTTGGTCGAAGATTATATCGGTGAGCTAAAAAAACTGTCGAAAGACAAAATCAGCCGCGGCACGGACAGGAAGTAATCATATGGCAAAGACAGAGACCAAAGACAATAACAGCCTTACTTCAAAAACCACCAATAAGCTTTTTATAGATGCGTTATTCAGCAGTATCGGAGACGGTGCAATTGCCACGGACGAATTTAGCAGGATTGTACGCATTAATTCTGTCGGCCTTAGTATTCTTGGGCTTAAGGAGGAGGAAGTCGTTGGTAAATGGTATCCGTCAATAGTTAAATCCGTTGGAGAAGACGGCCAAGAGGTTAAGCTTATGGAACGTTTAATCACTAAGGCATATATCACCGGAAAGCCCGTTACAGGCAGGGCTTACTACTTACATAAAGACGGCCACAAAATCCCGGTATCCGTCACGGCTTCTCCTATACTGCTTAAAGGCCGCCCGATTGGCGCAATAAACCTCTACCGCGATATTACCCAAGAATATGAGATCGACCGCATGAAGAGCGAGTTTATATCTTTGGCTTCGCATCAGCTGCGCACGCCATTATCATCCATAAAAACATACTCCCACATGCTTCTGGAAGGCTATATGGGGAAAATAAACCGTGACCAGCGCTTTGCATTAAAATCCGTCATCGATGCTAGCGACCGCATGAACCAGCTCACAGACACTTTGCTTAATATTACGCGCATTGAAAGCGGATCGATGACAATCTCCAAAAAAGTGGTAGATTTAAAAAAACTTGCCAAAAAAGTTGTGAGCGAGCAGAGCATCGACGCCGAAACCAAAAATATTGCAGTTAAGCTGCGCTTGCAGGACAAGCCAGCTGTCGCCAACACCGACCCATTCATTACAAAAGAAATTATGTCGAACTTGGTGTCTAATGCCTTAAAATACACGCCGCCTTTGGGCAGGGTAACTATAAGCATAAAAACAGATAAAGACCGCGTAGTATGCTGTGTCTCCGATACAGGAATTGGCATCCCTAAACAATCACAGGAAAAAATTTTTAATAAATTCTTCCGCGCCCCAAACGTATTAGCCCGCGACACGACTGGGACAGGACTCGGGCTATATTTAATTAAGAGCTTAGCGGACCGTATTAACATTCCAATTTGGTTTGAAAGCATAACGGGCAAGGGAAGCAAGTTTTACTTTTCACTGCCCGCATGCATGCCAAAAAATACCAACAAGACAACAAAAGAAAGCGGTAAAAGCCTATGACAAAAATATTATTAGTAGAAGATGACATTAGCTTACGAACGGCATACAGCATGATTTTAAATGCCAACAAATACGATGTCGTGGCGGCTACAGACGGACAAGACGCTTTGAATAAATTGAAAAATTTTAAACCTACAATGATTTTACTAGACCTACTGATGCCAGTTATGGACGGCTTGGAATTTCTTAAAAACTACAATCCGGCAGATAAAGGAGCAGCTGATATTATTTTGCTCACTAACATGCCATCTTCGCCAGACGTCGACCAGTGCTTAAAACTGGGAGTTAAAACTGTGGCAGTAAAATCATCTCTAACGCCCTCCGGCCTGCTTGAGCTAGTAAAAGAAAGTTTAAATAAAGGAAGAGTATGAAATCTGCAGAGCGCTTGATGGACCGATTCTTAAACCAACACATTAAAAATGGCAGGCTAATTGTTTCTTATCCAAGCGGCCTAAAGCGTACCTACGGCGATAAATCCAAATCAGTTAGGGCGCGCTTAAAAAGGTTGCCGCTCAACCAACTTAGAAACCCTACAATGTTTATCGGCGAATCTTACATGAGTGGCAATTTACAAATTGCCGAAGATAAGTTAGACGCTTTTTTCCGGTTAATGGCCAATAACCCGGCAAACTCATCGTCAGTTAAAATGATTCAAAAGCTTCCCAAGCGCAGCGGCAACAGTTATAAAAAGCAGCGGCATCAAATCAGCCACCATTATGATATCGGCAATGATTATTACAAACTATGGCTGGACAAATCCCTAACGTACAGCTGCGCATATTTCCATAAGCTAACAGATTCTTTAGAAAAAGCCCAAATGCAAAAAATCGAACATTTGCTAAAAAAATTACAGCTCAAACGCGGCCAGAACCTACTAGATATTGGCAGCGGCTGGGGCACACTGGCGGTTACGGCAGCCAAGCAATATGGCGTCAAGGCCCTAGGAATAACATTAAGCCAAGAACAGTTCGAAGCGTCGCAAAAGCTGGCAAAAAGATCTGGCGTCGCAGACTTGGTTGAGTTTAAATTAATGAACTATCAAGATTTACCTGACAGTGAGCAGTATGATCGAATAATTTCTGTCGGCATGTTCGAACACGTCGGGCGAGGCAACCACGACATTTATTTTAAAAAGGTCCGCAGCTTACTTAAAGATGACGGCATTTCGGTTTTACATTGCATAACTGATATGACAGACAAAGAAGCCAGTCCCTGGATAGACAAATACATTTTTCCAGGCGGATATCTACCGACAGTTTATAATATCGAGAAATTATTAGTGGCAAATAGATTCTGGTCTATCGACCGCGAGGAACTTTGGCAGCATTATACGCGTACGCTTGATATTTGGCGCAACCGCCACACTGCACACAAACAAGAAATTATCAAAATGTATGACGAAACTTTTTATAGAATGCGCGACTTTTGGTTGGCGGGGTCTGCCGCTGCATTCCGCTACGGAGATGTAGGATTAGACCAGTTTATATTTACCAAAAACAAACCCGAACCTGGCAAGTGGCCATTAACTCGCGAATATTTATACTCCTCAAATAAGTTATAATGTACTTATGTTAATAGCAGTACATGTGTCCTTTGCGCTGATGAGTATAGTTTTTGCTTTATTTGCATATTTATCACCCTCAAAGAATAAACAATTTATTTCCCGTCTCATGATAGCCGCAACATTAATATCTGGTTCGCTTTTGATCGTTATTACTCACGCAAATATGGTGTCTTCTTGTGAAAGCGGCCTGCTTTATTTAGCCACTGTGGGTACTTTGCAAGTCCTCGCACAAAAAAGACTTAAGCAGCGATTCAGAACCCAACCTCTTGTGTGATAAGAATCACTTACGCTTAAGCTCTATATTTGATATTATAAATATAAGAAAATATAACAAAAAAGGCTAAAATAAATGGCAAAATCCAATAGAAAAACAATAGACACTGTATTTGTATTGCTCGGTGTTGCAATGACCGCAGTTTTATTAGTTGTTGGCAGTCTTGCGTGGGTTGCTGCAGACTTCGCAAAAAGTACCGTAAAAAACGAACTCTCTTCGCAAAAAATTTACTTCCCAGAAAAAGGCAGCTCAGCAATAACTTCATTGCCGGAAAATGACCAGGTGCAGGTAAATAAATACGCAGGGCAGCAGTTAGTAAATGGCGACCAAGCCAAAGTTTTTGCAAACAACTTTATAGCAGTGCACTTAAGCGAGGTAGCCGGCGGGCAAACATATTCAGAAGTTAGCGCTAAGGCCCAGGCCAATCCAACAGACGCCAAATTACAAGGCCAAGCCAACACGCTATTTAAGGGCGAGACGTTGCGCGGCATGCTGCTTGGCAATGGCTATGCCTATTGGACGTTCGGCAAAATCGCGCAGTACGTTTCCGTTGCAGCATTAGCAGGCGCCGCAGTTATGGCAGTTCTTGTGCTGATGGGCCTTCGCCGTATTAAATAGAATTTAATTTCGCTAGAATTTTTGGCGGATGTGGGACATTGAGTAGTCCCAGGTTGCGTCGGATTTTTTGTGCGGGTTAAAGATATTATTAGGGTCCATAATTTTCTTGGCTTGGCGGAACATATCGACAATTTCTTTGCCGTACATCGCTTCCAGCCACGGCCCGCGGATCAAACCGTCGTTATGCTCGGCAGTTAAAGAACCGTGGTATTTCAGAACTAAGTCATTAACTTCGTGCATTGCGGGCTCTAGTTTGGCGCGTTCACTTTGCTCTTCGATTTTCATTAGAGGAATTATATGGAAGTTGCCATCGCCCATGTGCCCGGCAATCGTGGCAAACAGCTTATATTTTTTGATGATTTTTCTAAGCTGCGGAAAGAATTCCGACAAGTAGGGTGGATTAACAATAAAATCGTCGATAAATGGTGCTGTATGTTTGTCTTTTACCTTAGATCTAAGCAGCTGGAAACTATAGCGGCGCATAATCCAGAATTTTTGGCTTTTGCCTTCTGTTGGGTCTTCTTCAAAACCGTTAATTTCGTATTTTGCACGGTATTTACCAAGGTCTTTATGTAGCGCGTGTACCTTAGTTCTTACTTCGTCTTCTGTTTCGCCGTTAAATTCCACCATCAGCGTTAAGTGAGGAATCCCACGCCAAAATTTTAAGCCGGTTGGAATAAAGCTTACGAAAAGCTTGAAAACGCCTCCCCAGCCAAGCATTTTATGGAAAGACGGCATAAATTTAATACCCAGCCACATAGTGGCAGCATCAAAACTCTCAAAAGTAGCCGGCTTGTGCTCTAGAACTTTTGGAATAAGCTCGCCAAGTTCGTCTATGTCTTTTAAGAACATAATTAAGAGTCCGGAGTGCGGACGGGCGGGGACTAATTTAAAGTGTATGTCGGACACAAACCCGAGCGTTCCTTGGGCGCCGCAAATCAGCTGAGTGAGGTCAAACATGCCCGTTTCGCGGTTCCAAACATCCCACAAATATAAGCCTGCTGAGTTTTTAGAAACGTGCGGTTTGGCGGCTTTGATTTTATCGTAGTTGCCGTCGATCAAAATAAATAACTGGCGGTACATTTGGCCTTCAAAATCTTCCTGCTTCATTTTTTCGTCGAGTTCTGCTTTGGTCAGAGGCTTAACCGTGCGCGTAACGCCGTCAGAAAAAACAACTCTAAGCTCAGATACAAAATTCTGCGTCTTGCCGTATTCTAAGGATTTTTCACCGCCGGAATTATTGTTAACCAAACCGCCAACGGAGGCTAAGTCGCGACTGGCTGGATAGGTTGGCATCAGTGCCTTATGCTTGAGCGTTTCAACTTCAAAATCCTTGTACAAAACTCCGGGCTGTACTTGCGCAGCGGTCTCGCTCACGTTTTCTATAGCTGTAAAATACTTTCTAAAATCCACAGAAACTGACTCTGTAACAGCACCGCCGGACATATCCGTCCCGGCAGAGCGGGCTGTCAAAGACAAGTCCGGAATATCTTTGCGACATTCATTTACAGACGCTACTAAAACTTGCAGGTCTTGTTCATTTTTTGGCGCAACAACAACTTTTGGGACTAACTCAAAAAGGGAAGCATCGTGCGAAAATAAATTCCGAGTTTCCTCAGAAGTATCAATATCTCCGGTAAAACCTTTTTGTTTTAAGGTATTTATAAATTGTTCCATGCCTCTTAAGCTTATCATAAATTAAGCTTATAAACCTGTTGTTTAGTTTATAATATTAGCTTATGAAACTTTGCGCGATTGTAGCAGTAACCGACAATAATGTGATTAGCAGCGAAGGGGCCATTCCGTGGAAAATGCCGGCTGATTTTAAACATCTTAAAGATGTAACATGGAGCCATCCGATAATTATGGGGCGCAAAACCCACGAATATATCGGGCGCACTTTGCCCGGCCGGACAAACATTGTTCTGAGTAGGAATAAAGATTTTAAAGTAGCCGGGGGCTCATTGCTGGTACATTCTATAGATGAAGCCTTATCATTAAACGAAGTCAAAAAAGCAGAAGAAGCCTTTGCTTTTGGCGGGGAAATATACAACCAGACAATGCCGCAAATCGAGAAAATATATTTGACTCGCGTACATACGACAGTTGAAGGCGATAACTTTTTTCAGTACAAACCCAGCGAATGGAATGAAACCAGTAGGGAGGAGCACAAAAAGGATGCGGATAATCCATACGATTACGACTTTATTACACTGGAAAGAAAGACAAATACAATGATAATTTCAGTCATGGTGGCCGCATCTGACAATGATGTGATTAGTAAGGACGGAGTTATCCCTTGGAAAATGCCGGCCGATGAAAAACATATGGATGCAATTATTTCCGGCCATGTGTTAATTATGGGCCGCGGTACATATAATTTTATGGGTAAAGCTTATCCTGGTTGCACGAATGTTGTCGTGAGTCGGCAAATAAAGGATTTGCCGGATGCTATTGTAGTGCATTCAATGCAAGATGCGCTTGACCTCCAGGAAGTAAAAAAAGACACAGAGCCATTTATATTCGGCGGCGAAAGCATATTCAACGAAGCTATGCCTTACACTCAAAAAATATTTCTAACACGCATCCACGCCAGTATCGATGGCGACAGGTTTTTTCATTACAATCCGGATGAATGGACAGAAATAAGCCGCGAGGAACATAAAAAAGACGAGCAAAATCCATACGATTACGATTTCATAATCCTTGAGCGCGTACACAAGTTACGCACTTGAGTGCAAAATCGGTGCGGCAGTGAAGCGCGGAACGAGGCGTATTGTAATACGGTGAGTGAGCACAGGAGCTGGTAAGCCGATTTGGCGCCAAGAGCACTAGTCAAAGTCTGGCTTTGCCGGATTTAGTCTAGTGCGGTGCGTAAGTTGTGCAGTATAATTAGTACGCATACGTGAGTAAAAGCGTCTCTACTAAAAAAGTCTTATCTATTTCTTTTCTTGTTGATCTTCTCGATGTGATCATCAATATTACTATTGCTGTCATAACGGGCAGTACCGTTATGCTGGCGGAAGCATTGCAGGGCATGGCAGATCTCACTTCCGTGGGCATGCTTTTGATTGGTTTTAGAAATTCCAAGCGCCGCTCTAACAAACAGCACCCATTCGGCTATGGCAAGGAGCAGTACTTTTGGGCATTAATGGCCGTATTTTTAATCATTGCCGTTACATCCACGCTTTCTTTTTATTCCGGACTCCAGCGATGGATGCACCCTGAGACTATAAATCATTTGTGGGTTGCTTACGCCGCGCTAATTATTTCTGTTTTCTCTAATGGCTACGCCAGCATTTTAAGTCTGCGCAAAGTTTTAGGTACGCAAAAAATCGGCCGTTTAAAGAGCGAATTTATAGAATCGTCAGACATAACGCCGCGGATCACATTAGTGCTTGATGCTGGCGGAACACTGGCAGCCGCTTTTGGCTTAATTACTCTTGCAATTTATGGAACCACGCAAAATTCGAAGTTCGACGGACTTGGAGCGATGCTTATTGGAATAACCTTACTCATCATGGCGCTAGTACTTCTTGCCACAACAAAAAGTTTAGTTACCGGCAAGAGCGCCTCCAGTAAAACCAAGCGCGCAATCGCGCAAGCAGCTATGAAAATTCCGCAAGTTAACAATGTTTTAGACTTGCGCACAATGGTTATGGGCCCCGATAATGTGCTTATAAATATAAAGGTGCACTTGCAAGACGACTTATCAACTGACCAAATAGAACAAGTAATAGACGACATTAAAGAAAATATCCGGCGCGACTTAGACGGCAAGGCGCACATAAGTGTAGAGCCGGAAACTCCGCCCAAAAAACGCATTAATTTTAAACGCGCTAAAAAATAATTTATAATTATACTTACACACAAAGGCTGTAGAGGTGGCAAGGTTTTTATTTATTGCTGGCGAGTGTCCACATAATCAAACAGAAAGGGTAAGCAATGGTTAGTCTACGTTTTGTAAAAAAAGAAGAGGAAGTTCCGGGAGTAATCTCATTTTATTTTGAGCCGGATCAAGAATTAAGCTGGGAAGCAGGACAATTTTTATACTATACATTTCCGCATCCAAATCCGGACGAGCGCGGCATAAAAAGATGGTTTACGATTTCTACTGCGCCATTCGAAAAGCAGGTGCGCATCACCACGCGCATTAACTCAGAAAAAAGCAGTTCTTTTAAAACGGCTTTACTGAACCTTAAAGAAGGCGACAAAATCGAAGCCGACGATCCAGAGGGCGACTTTACCTTGGATAATCCGGATAAAAAATATGTCTTTTTTGCCGGCGGCATTGGTATTACACCGTTCCGCTCTATCCTAGCCCAGCTAGACCATGATGGTAAGGACTTTACACTAGATTTGCTTTACGCTAACCGCGACGACCAGGTGGTTTTTGGTGACGAGTTGGCAGCCCTGGAGCAAAAGCACACTAACTTCCACGTTAAAAAATTTATTGGCGACCAAAAAGTAACATTAGAAACGCTCAAACCCTACATGGATGATCCAAATACTATTATTTACATCTCGGGTCCAGAACCAATGGTAGAAGACTTTGACAAGCAGCTAAAAGACGCCGGCCTTACAGATGAGCGAGTAAAGGGCGACTACTTCCCAAACTACCCAACATATTAGACAACCAGATGCGTTTTTAAAAAAGATTTACGCGCTTTAAAAGCGCGCTATAATTCTGCTTATGTTTAATAGCAAAAGCCAAAAAGGCTTTGCTCATCCTTCTTTATTCTTTATTCCGATTTTGGCGATTATTGTGGTTATTGGTTTGCACGTTGCCTCTAGTGTTAAGAAGGGAAATGAAACCGTCGCGACTCATTCGTCTTCCCCGCAGCAACCCCAGGAGCACCAAGAGTGGTGGCAAAACGACGCCGTCACCAAGAAGCTGCCGGCGTGCATAGGCAGCCAGTATTTAACGTCGCAAGTTTCTACGGACAGCGCCTTGGGCAACATTACGCCGCTTGGCAATATTGGGCCACCAAGCCACATCTACCCCACAGACCATATCTATATGAACCTCAAAACGCAAATGACCACGACACCTGGACGGCAGCCAACTGTACCTACTCAGATGTTTGCGCCGGCAGACGTACATGTAGTAGGCGCAACAGCAACAGAATATTATACAAACGGCGTGCTGCAAAGATCTGATTGGGAATATGCTTACTACCCGTGCAGCCAGGTTGGTTTTTATAACGCCCACATTTTACAGCTGGCAGGCGGACTTAAAGATGCAGTAGCCAAATCTACCAAAGAATGCCTCGGCGACCAAAAAGAAGGCAACAACGAATATAAAACTTGTAACTACCGCTTTGATTACCAAGCAAAAGCCGGCGAGATGCTTGGCTCTGCCGGCGGCACGACCACCAATGCAGGATACGACTGGGGCGCTTTTGACCTTAGAACGCCTAAGCTTAAATATATAAACCAAGGCCTAACCAACGGCGGAGTAGGCATGGTATACAACATGGTTTGCCCGCTAGATTACTTCACCCCGGCACTAAAAGCTCATTACTATGCATATCTGCCTAACCGCTCAGACCCTAAATGCGGCACGCCAATGCAAGATTTGACCGGCACCATACAGGGTAATTGGCGAACGTCCGACGCTAAACAAAATCCTCCGGACTGGCCACAGCAACTCTCTATAGTCCACGATAATGTCCACCCTGACGAAGGCGTCATAGCCACGGGCGGCACGTTTACGGACGCCGGAGCAATGTATTTTAGCCCAATACATAGCGGCAAAACCAACCGAGAACCTAGCGAAGTAAAACCGAGTAGTAATATTTACTGCTACCAGCAAACACCAAATATTCCAACTTATTACCAAATGGGCGGGAAAATAATATTGCAGCTCGCAGGATCTAGCCTAAAAATAGAACACCAAAACGGCAGCTGCGGCAGCCAAGAATCATTCCAAAAGCCTACAGTTTATGTCCGTTAGCCAAGCTGAGAAATACCTAAATTAAAATAATGTTTATCTTTATCTAAATTTAGTTCATAATTACAAACGTTCAAGCATTATTTTTCATGAAGAGGGTACAAAAAAGCATACTTGCATTAATAATTCTCGGGGGACTGGTAGCCTTCGGGATTTGGCATAGCAATAATTCCTCCCAATCCTTAAATAGTGCGGCTATTAAAAAGGCCAGCATGCATACGCAGTCGCCAACACCAAAAACACCTGCACCGACCGAACAGCCGAAGAATATTGAAACTAAGCAAGTTAGCCAGACAGAGTCTGTGCCATTCCAAACAGTAACCGAGGAGGACGCTACGCTGGCCAAAGGTCTCACTGCTGTGGCCACAAAGGGCGTAAACGGAATTAAAACTTTGGTCTACCGGGTAACCTACACCGATGGTCAAGAAACCGCGCGCGACAAAATATCCGAAACTATCACAACCCAACCAGTCACCCAAGTAATTAAGATAGGTAATCTACCACCTGGCACGCCAAACCCGGCCGGTCCGGCTGGAGCAAGTGGGGTCTGCATGGATGGCACACTAAGCTTTGCGTTACATAAACTGGGCGCATGCTCGCATCACGGCGGCATCAGGCTTTGGTATTAGCCGGTTTTTTATCCCTATAAAACGCATAAGGTATAATAGATAGTAACGAAAAAAGTTTTTTGTTCTGGGACTCCCAATGAAAAAGATTATTTTACTGGCTTTAAGTTTTGTAGCACTCAACTTTATTGTTACCTCAGGCGGCAATACTGTTAAACATAGCAAGAATACGCAAAACGACGTCAAACAGGGTTCTTTTAGCCAATTTTTAACTTCGCCCAAGACCGCGCCCGTGATTGTGCCTTTACCTAAAAAGCTAAAGCCGGCCGTAAATTCGGGCCAGCAAAGCAATTCTCAGCAAAATAAAACGGATAATCAAAATTCCGCTCCAAGCCCTAGCCCAACCCCACAACCAGATCCAAGTGCAGCAATGACCCCGCCAGCGCAAGCACCGCTGCAAGGCACTACAACATGCAGCCCAGATCCTACAACCGGTGCCTGCACCACGCCGGACGCCACCGGCACAACAACTACCCCAGATTCCGCGCAGCCAAACTGCAATCTCAGCGATCCTAATGCACCGATACAGCAATACGAACAAAACGGCCGCATCACTTGCCAATAATATCCTCTAGACTTTATTGAATTTAGAAATTACACTTATAAACATAATATAGGTGTTTTTTCAAATGGCATTCGAAGCATTTTTAATACCGCACAACCCAAAACAGCGGCTTCAAGTAGAGGCTATCCCAGATGGAGAAACGAAAGGTTTCTTCCACTTTATCGATGGTACTTTATTGGCCCTAACTGTTCAGTGTGAAGACGACGGCATGGAAGCGACAATACTCGAAACCGATCTTGGTAAGCCAAGCGAAGATTGGGAGATAAACATAGAATCGGATACTCTTTTGGAGCGCACATCTATAGTGGGCACGGCGGATGCGGCTACTCCCTTTGGCCATGAATGCATAATCGACCAAAAAGGCGAAAAACATGCATTAATAATTAGGCATGCCGGAAGGGTAGCACTAGAGTCAAAGGTTTATCCTTTTGGTGCAGATAAACCGCCAGTTTTGGTATCGCCTAACTAGACGTAAGCAATAACTTTTACTTGTTTCTTATAGTATAATTCCAGCCACTATTCATGGAACCTAAAAATGCCGATTAGAGTTGAAGTGGTAACAAGTCCCAATAGCCCTGCCGTTAATATAGATGTAATAAGACCGGGCGAGCATAGAATATTCCCTCATAGGGTAGACGGCGAAGATGAAATTATTACCGTACACTGCCTTCCCAATGACTTTGGAGGGCAAGTTTTTGTGGCTACTATTCCAGAGGGTGCAGATCAGTACTTTCAACCCCTTAATCCAAACTACAAGACCAATGACATCCGTGCTAACACGGCGTTTAGCCAAAAAATAGCCGTTGGGGCAGGGCGATTTGCTATGTTTACTTTTAAACATTCTTGCAGTGGGCGGTCCGGGACTCCTAATTAATAATTCTTCCCCAAAGACAATGGGTTGCATTTTTTTGTTTAAACTGTTTATAATGCAGGCAAAATTATTCGGAACACATAGTTTATATGACTAATAATATAACTCCAGCATCTTGGGCCAAAGTAGAGGCCGAATTAGCACTATACCAAGGCAACGAGCTTGCCCCCGCTCCCGAGGACGAAAAACTGTTAGTAAGGTTGGGCCAAGATGCCCGCGATTTAGATTTTGAAGATGGGCAGTACTTCGTAGAAACTTCCCGCGCCCTCTCCATACCAGCCTCGTTTGAAGCCGACAGACCAGTTAGCTATATTAATTTCTCCAAGTTAAGTTTTGAGGGTGTTTTTAGATGCTACTCAAAAGTTATGGTAGGGCGGGTTATTGGCGTTAAAAGCGTGCGGGCTTTTTGCTTAACTTTCGACGAAAATACATTGCTGCCATATTTTAATAATCTTCCCGAAGACCATTTACTTTATGTGCCAATCTTGGCAGTTGACTCGATGGAGAGAACTGGGTAGAGCATCAGCTTGAGTCGGAAAATAAATGGATAAACACATCAGTTTCCTCGAGTCTGGCTTAGCTGCAGCAATGTTATAATTTGAATTTAAACAGTCAGACAAAAGGGGGTTTTTATGGAAATGAAATTAGAAGTTGTACCAATAGGCGTTACAGACGTGGACCGCGCCAAAGAATTTTATGCGGGAAAAATCGGATTTCATGCCGATGTCGATATGCCAATGGGCGACAAACGTTATGTGCAGCTAACTCCTCCAGGATCTGCTTGTTCAATATCTTTTGGCAGCGGAATAACTAAAACAAAACCGGGCGAAATTGACGGCTTGCTGCTTGTAGTTACCGATATTCAAAAAGTTTATGAAGAGCTAAAGAGTAAGGGTGTTGAGCTTACAGAGCCCAAAATGGAGCCTTGGGGCGCTACCCACAGTTACTTAAAAGATCCGGATGGGAATAGCTGGACTTTGCAGCAGAAGCCTGAACGCTAAAAGACTATTCTTTTGCAAAGAACATTTTTACCGCCTTTTGCCGAAAAGGTGTTGCCAAAGCTCTGGGCCATGTCTCGAACTGATGCAACCACTTGTCAAAGGATACAGTTGCCTGCGGGACGCAAGCGGTCTCGCTCTTACTAATTTTATAGGAGTCGCGAGACTGGTCCTCGGCTTTAAAGTTGTGCTTTTGACGTGATTGCTCAGTCGAGACATGACGCCCAACTCTAGCTGCAGATTCGTGATAACATTTAGGCATGTGTTTAGAAACAAAAAATGACAGAAATATAAAAACGGGTAGAAGGTACGAGTATTACATAAAGTGGAGTCTCGGCCGAGACGGCTGGGAAGTCCAGGAGCGGGGAAAATACGGTTTTTACGACCGTGGAATTGATCTAATCGCTACAAAAAACGGAGTTACACGCTATATACAATGCAAGGGTTGGAGTTTTAGAAGATATATTCATGAAGATGTAGTAACCCAGTTTTTTGGATCTGTTGTAGCGCAAGCAGGATTAGAAAACTTAAATAGCATAGAAATGTATATCTACTCTCCGGCGAATCCAAGTCCATATGCCAAAGATAAAGCAAGCAAGCTTAACGTCCATTTTATAAAAAAGCCATTCCCAATCTGGCACCGCAAAAGGAAAGTTTGATATTTATTTTTTAACTCTTTAAGTGCATACTCAAGGTAAGTTAAGCATTAGGAGTTTTTATGCAAGGGTGGGGCAAGGGTAAGAAAATTTTAGCCATTGTTGGTGGTATGTTTGTTTTTAGTGCAATAGCCGGTGCTACCAGCCCTCCAAAAAATAATATTGTTGCTAAGAATAGCAACGATTTAACTTCAAAAGTACAGCAAGAGAAAAGTCCTATTGTTACAGTTCCTGCACCTGCGCCCAAAGTAGATCCAGAGCCACAGCCACAACCCGCGCCAGCTCCGGCACCCACACCCGCACCTGCACCAGTCGTTTCTCATCCGGCACCGCAGCCACAAGCAAGCAATTGCGATCCAAACTACACAGGAGGATGCGTGCCAAACGTTTATCCATCAGATGTTGATTGCGCTGGTGGTAGCGGCAATGGGCCATATTATGTTGCCGGACCAGTTCATGTGATAGGAACAGACCGTTACGGCCTAGACCGCGACGGCGACGGCTCCGCCTGCGAATAAATTAAAGTTAGGTCATTATAAAGATATGTGGAGAAGACGAAAAGCTCATAAATATGAGTTGCGGGGTGAAACAAAAAAACCTTGGACGACTCTAAAAGTACTTACAATTATTACTGTAGTGGGGTTTGGTAGTAGCCTCGTAACTTATGGATTTGCTAACAATAAATCCTCCGCCGCTAATAATTCACAGCCCAGTAATCAAGCCGCGCAAAGTTCGGTAGGTTCAAGTTCTTTATTGCCAAATACTACAACCGTTAGCCCGCCACCGCCAATCGTCACCTCTCCGCCTCCCAACTATAGTTCACCAACATATAGACCAATTTATACTCCAACCCCACCTCCAAGCTATTACACGCCAATAAATACTAGCTGCAATTCCAATAATATTGGAAGTAGTACTTATACGAACTGTTACGGATCGGGTGGCTCAACAAACTGCACTACAAATAGCATTGGCTCTAGTGATTACACAAATTGTTATGGCGCCGGAGGTTCAACTCACTGCACCTCAAATTACATAGGCTCCTCAAAATATACAAACTGTTATTAAAAATAAGCTTAAGCGTATTTAGTGTCTCATTAATATCTACTACGCTATATGTTGTGTTTTTAGTACTATCTTTTTAACGAAGTGCTAATGTAAAATTCATATTGAAGCACTTAGATAAAAATCTTTAAGTCGACCTAAACTTTTTAAAGATGTTCGAAAGGAAAAATAATGAACGAAATTAAATGCCCGCATTGTAAAAAAGCTTTCAAAATCGATGAGGCGGGGTTTGCTGATATTGTGAAGCAGGTGCACGACCAAGAATTTTCGCGCGAGCTACATGAACGGCTTGAAATGGCAGAAAGAGATAAAGAAAGCGCCGTGCAACTTGCCAAAGAAAAAATTAAGAATGAACTGCAGGTTAATATTGCTAAGAGAGATTCTGAGCTTGTCGAGCTAAGATCACAGAATGAAACGTTACTTACAAAATTAGCATCCGAAAAGGACTTCGAGATTGCCAAACTGCAATCAAAACTCGAAGTAGCCGAAAAGGATAAGGACAGTGCCGCCAAGTTGGCTGAGGAAAAAACCAAGAACGAATTGCAGGCTGACATAACTAAACGAGACGCTGAATTAGCTGAACTACGTTCGCAGAAGGAGGCACTACTAGCAAAGCTCGAGTCGGAGAAAAATGCTGAGATAGCAAAACTGCGCTCGCAACTTGATGCAGCCGAGGTAGACAAAAAGGTCGCGCTTAACGAAGCCGTTAGCAAACTTGAGAAAGAGCGTGACGAATTAGCGAATGAACTGAAATCGCAAGAAATCGAAAATAAGCTCGCCACTACCCAAGCCCTCAGCAAGGTCGAAAAAGAACGCGATGAACTATTCAACAAGCTTGAGAGCAAGGATACAGAGCAGAAGTTACTTGAATCTTCTCTTAAGGAAAAGTACGAAACCGAGCTCAAGTCCAAAGAAGAGATGATCGCTTACTACAAAGATATGAAGGCAAAGCTATCCACCAAAATGGTCGGCGAAACATTAGAGCAGCATTGTGAATACGAGTTTAATCGACTGCGTGCGACCGCTTTTTCGAATGCATATTTTGAAAAAGATAATGATGTGAGCGATGGAACCAAGGGCGACTATGTCTATCGTGAGACGGACGAAAATGGTACCGAAATTATCTCTATTATGTTTGAAATGAAGAACGAAGGCGACGAAACGGCCACAAAGCACAAAAACGAAGACTTTTTAGCCAAGCTCGACGCGGACCGCAAGAAAAAAAATTGCGAGTACGCTGTGCTCGTCACGCTGCTTGAGGCAGAAAGCGAACTATACAATAGCGGCATAGTCGATGTAGGGCATAAATATCCTAAAATGTATGTAGTACGTCCACAATTCTTCATCCCGATCATCACAGTACTGCGAAATGCAGCGCTGAATTCGCTGAAATATAAGAACGAGTTAGCAGTTGTTCGAGCGCAGAATATCGACATCACAAACTTCGAAGAAAGTATGGAAAAGTTCAAAGATGGATTTGCTCGTAACTACGATCTAGCGAGCCGTAAATTTACTGATGCAATAGATGGTATAGATAAAACTATCAAGCAACTCGAGAAAACTAAAGCCGCTCTGCTTTCCTCGGAAAACAATCTGCGTCTAGCCAATGATAAAGCGCAAGACCTAACCATCAAGAAGCTAACTCGCGGCAATCCTACCATGCAAGCAAAATTCGCCGAACTTGACGAGGACAAAAAATAAAAGTTAAAGCTAGGAGTCAGTTGAATGGTTACGTTTGATGAGAGGACAATTCAGAATTTAAAATATTATGTTTATCTTTTGCTGGATCCATATGACCATGAGCCTTTTTATGTTGGCAAAGGGAAAGGCAACCGTGTTTTTAATCATATGGAGGATGCGTTGGATGAGAACTTTGCCGATAAGGAAAGTTTAAAACTGGATACAATCCGCAAATTGCATGCGCAAGGTCTCAAGCCAGAGCATTTGATAGTGCGGCATGGATTGGATGAGCAGACAGCTTTTGATATTGAAGCATCGCTTATGGATGTGCTACAGTTTTTGAAATTTAAAACTACAAATATTGCCGGCGGGCATAATTCTATCGAAAAAGGCTTGATGACCTCGGACGAAATTATTCGTTTGTATAACGCCGAGAAATTAAATGCGATCGAAGACGGATGCATTATTATTAATATCAACAAAAAATATAAGCGTGGGTCTGGCGATGACGCAATTTATGAAGCCACCAAAGAAGCGTGGGGGATTAATAAAAATAAACTGGATTCGATCAAATACGTATTGAGTGAATATAAAGGGCTGATCGTAGAAGTATTTGCGGTAGAAAAATGGTATCCGGTTGAAGTGGTTTATAATCCAGGTTCTAAGAACGAAGGTAAAACTCGCGTCCGTTATGGTTTTATTGGCAAGCCAGCTCCAGAAAATGTCCGCAATAAATACATAAACAAATCCATCGCCCACCACAAAAAGAAAGGCGACGCCTCACCCTTCCGCTACAAACTTTAAATGCCTTTTTGAAGCTAAGTCCGGCCGTCTGCGAATGCCCCGAGTGGATGTTGTTAAAAACAGGCGCCTTTGAGTGGTGAGGACTGTTTGAAGCTAAATAAACATTTGGTCAATGTTTATTTAGCAAGATCCGCAGCCAAGCCTGTTTTTAATTCAACAGATACATCGAGATATTAACGGGGCCGGGAGTTTTGCTACTTTGGCGATCCAAAGTAGAAAGAAATGATTTGCCTGCTTTACCTAAGTAGTTTTTATATTCTGTCAATAAGTTCGTTGTAAATAAATATTAAAAGTGTTGAGTTGCGATGTTCGCAGAGCCAACATTCCTGCCGGCTCTGCGAACACTTTTGGGAAAGTTACTGCTAGCCACAGCCAGGCTTCATCCCGTCGGTTTCGGCGCTGTGGTCGATGCATCCTTCTATGGGAGGGCTGTTTGGTGTGCCAGTGAGGGTCATGACATTCGGTGTATCATCCTTCGGCCGGTCCACTTGGATCAGGTACGAGTTGACCGTCAATGAGGCCATCACGCCTGAGCTCGGACCCGCTAGAACAGAAGCACACTTGGTGTAATCACCAGTCTTGCCGTAGCACTGGTTCAGCTTAAAAGCCTGCTGGCGCCCTAGCTGCAGAGCCGCCATGCCATCGCGTTCCGACTTGGGACCGCTAACGAAATACACATAGCCAGCCAAGGTAAGAAGCGCCGCAAGCACGAGGGCCAAGATTGCCATGAAGGCATAATCGCCCCCCATGCCACCTTCTTCTGGCATAGATCTCTCCTGTCTGCCGATGAGGCTATTTGACTATAGGGATTGAACTGCCAAGAATATATACTACTGTATCATTTTATTGCTTTTTGTCAATATTATTCTAGTTAATCTTGGTAAGCTCAATATCAAAAACAGAGTCTGAGTTTGGTGGGATGTTGGGGGAGGGGCTGTGTGCGCCCTACGCCATGGCAGCCGGAATTATTAAACGGCGGGTGCCGCCAAACCTTCATGCCAGTAACACCTTTTGTCCAGCCTTCTATTACTTGGTTTAAGCCACACTTTTTCGGTAAAAGGTGTTAAACGTGTTTGTGTGCTTTACCAAAGTTAAGTGTAGTGTTTTATGTTATTTATGTTATAATATAGTTTATCCGATCCCTGAAAAGGAGTGATGGAAGTGTTTGAAATTTTCAAAAAGAAGTCCGTGGTTCACAACATGTGCTTCGTCAGCTGGCTCGGCGGCTTCTTTCTGGCCACTGGGCTCGTGCTCCTGGCCGCCGGCGACATTTGGTGGACAAGCCTGATAGTAATGGCCATCGGCCTCACGGTCACCATCATCGCCTCGCTCAACCTGAAGTACTGGTCGCGCAAGAAGATGCCCGAGGAGTGGCGGGAGGAGCTCCGCATGGCTCCCAGACCCGACTTCGATGGGACAATAAAGCGCCCAATCACCAAGGGCGAGTTCAATCTTCTGGTCGAAGTCATGGCGCCTTTCTTCAAGCACGACCAGCTCAAGCTCTAAACCGCCCCGCAAGCACCGTGGAAGCCCCAAAGCATCACGAGTGCGGCGGGGTTTTCCATTTTATGAAACACATGAAATTGAATCCGGCCGTTTGCGAATGCCCCGAGTAGATGTTGTTAAAAAAAGGCGGCATTTTAGTGGTGAGGACTGTTTAAAGCTAAATAAACATTTGGGAAGTGTTTATTTAGTAAGATCCGCAGCCAAACCTGTTTTTAATTCAACAGATACATCGAGATATTAACGGGGCCGGGAGTTTGGCTACTTTGGCGATCCAAAGTAGGAGATATTGGTTTGGTTCTTTGGAAAAGAACACACTCAATAGTGTTATGGATTTTAACTGGTCTGCAGCCGTAGGCTTATTTTTTGCCTCTGCGCTACTTGATGCAATTTTTGCTTTATATATTGTTGCAGTAAATAAAGGCCAGGCGCTTTTGGCGGGAACAATGAGTCTAATAACTTATTTATTGATGGTAGTGGGCATTGTGAGTTATGTAGAGAATAAATGGTACATTGTACCACTGGCACTAGGTGCATTTATAGGCAGTTATATTATTGTTAAGCGCGAGGCTAACAAGAAAAATAAGAAAAAATAGGCAGGCAGGATGCAGGACGGGAGCTGGGACGACCCCGATTTTAAGGGTCGTCCGCTCCTCCTCAAACGTCTATATTTTCATGCGCCGCGGCCGCCAAGGTCGCGCAACACACTGCGCACGGCCTTTACTAGCTGCGCCATTCTACGATCTTCTTGAGCCTTCTGGCGGCTTGGGCTGACCGGCACACCAACTGCTTCACTCAAGAGCCGGTTGGCAAACATATCAACAGGCACCAGTACGGTGTCTGCCAGTTCTTGCTGTACGTCGTACTCACTCACCGTACCTATGACGAACCTGCAGCCGATTTGCATTTTCAGAACGGCGCCCGGCAAGTCATCCTCCAGCCCCGTTTGAACTGTTGTGCTGCCGTCTATCTGCGAGTCGAACATGCCCTCCACGACATGTTCGAGCGCGCTAAGGGCGCGTTCTTGGGTACGCAACCGGGCATAGTCGGACACCCTGTAAAAAACAGACTTCATCCGGAATCCGGATATTGGCTGCGGTGTGCTAGTTGGTTCCATCGAGATGTCCAGCGTAATGTCGCCGTATTTGTGAGCCAGGGTAAGCGGTTCATCGCGCAGCAATGATTGGACCATGGGTCCTTCCGTTTGTGGTTTACAAACTGCCTGCCTTAAAAACACCCCTGGCAACAGCCCGGGGCTATTTTTATTTTAGATAATTTTATTCGGTAAAATCTGTAACTAAAATCACTACCCGACTAGATTTATACCAAGGGTACGAAGACGAAGTCTGGTTTTTCTTGGGTTTCAAAATCATCCGGACCAACTTTATTGATCACAAAAATGCTATCCAAAACAGGCACAACCATACGGCCGCCAACTTTTAGCTGAGCAAGTAAATCCTCGGGCACTTTTGTTGCTGAGGCGCTTACCAAAATGCGGTCGTACGGAGCAAATTTCGGTAATCCAAAAAGCTCGCCAGCAGGGAAGAATTCGACGTTTATGATACCGATTGTTGTAGCATTTTCGCGGCCAAATTCTAAAAGCTCCGGAATTTTTTCTACCGCATAAACTTTGCCATGCGAGCCAACCAAATAGGAAAGCAGGGCGGTGGTCCAGCCAGAACCAGACCCAACGTCCAAAATTTTGTCTCCAGCTTGCGGTTCCAACCACTTCAGCATCATTCTTACAGTAGTAGGCTGGCTGTTAGTCTGTCCAAATCCAATATCAATTGGAGCATCGACAAAAGCCTGGTTTTTGACACCTTCCGGCAAAAAGTCGGCCCGTTTAATTTTACTAAAGGCTTTATCCAGCGGATCCATCCCGTTAGAACTCACTTTCCTTCCAGCCTTTAGCAGACGGCTTGAAGCTTGGCAATTGCTTCAGCGCATAATAATAACTTACGGCCATCTTTTGAGTTCTAACGGGATCCATATTTTTATAGTAGTTTTAAAGAGTCAAAAATTCTGTAAAGTAGACAACAATTTATAAATTTAACACCTTACTTTATATACACTATTTGATCATATGAAGGGTTATGTACATGAATGTTCTTTTCCAAAGAACCAAATTTTTTAGCACCTTTAGTCGTAAAGGTGCTCCCAAAGCGACGGCCGTAAAACTTAACTTGATACATATGATTGTCAAAAGCCACAATGCCTCGGACGTCGCAAGCGTCCTCGCTCATGAGTATTCAAAAGGAATTCGCTCGGCAGGCCCTCGGGCAATTATTGTGCTTTTGACCAACATCTGTTTCAGGTTAGTTTTACATGGCCGGGATAGCTACAAAGGCTCAAAAAACTAATTTAGTTATAAAAAGGAAAAAGCCCCGAGCCTGCGTGCAGGTCGGGGCTTGTCCTAACTCTTGCTCGAGACGTCGACATTGAGAGGGTCGTTCTCTTTGATCTTCGCACCCTGCACATTGGCAGGGCGGATGTACAGCGTCTTCTTGCGCCTGATCGAGAGGTCCTTGATCTTGTCCACGAATTTCGGGGCAGCAACCAGTTCAGCCCTTTTCAATTCGAGCTTGATTCGCAGGAACTTACGGTAGCCACGTGCACGGCGAATGCGCTTGATAATCGTTTCTTCCTTCACGCCGTCGGCGATGACCAAGCCGGGCTTGCTCGCCTCGCGCAGCTCGATCTTGCCGTCGCGGGCCGTGACAGTCTTTGTGCCGGGAACTACCAGCTGGTCGAAATGCGTCATCACGAGCTCAGTGAGCTCGGCAATAGAGGCGAGCTCGTCTTTCGAGATCGGATCAATTGAGCGTCCATAGCGCTTTCTGACCGATTGGAGCTCGTCGTTCATCTGTTTTTCCAGCCCGATGCGCGCACGCCGCTTGCTGCCGATACGCCCAAGAAGCGTATTGACGCGGCTCTTAACCCGCTCAATATCAGTGCTTGCGTTGGTCAACGCTATCACATCTCCTTGTATAGAAAAGTGCAAGACTAGGAATTTTGATTATAGCATTAGTATTGCTTTTATTGTATAATATATTTCGCAAGTTCAGGCAATCGAGCTTCGCACGAACCTCTTGAAAAACTGACTCCTCAAGGAGAACCAGATGTTTTCCAGTTGGGAAGATCTCTTTACCGGCTTCCTTGCAGGGATGTTCATTGCATGGGTGGCAGGACTAGTCTCCAGTAATATATTGCTGGGCGCCTGTGTGATTTATACAGTTGCACGCGGCGTTCAAGCAGCACGCAAGCACGCAAACCAAGGAGACAGAGAATGACGCATCACCAGCCACAACCGCAGGGCAACCAGGCATGGAGGACGATCCGTCGTTTCATCGGACGTCATCCGTGGTGGTCGGTGCTGATCATGATCGCCATCGTCGTAGCATTCCCGACACTGGTCACCATCCTCATCGACCGGATGATTTACCCAGCAATGAAGGTGTTGATCCTCATCGGGATCATCGTGTGGGGCTACTTCTGGATCTTTAGAAAGAAGAGAGGTCCACTGCACTAGCGGTAGCAACAAGAGGCGCCTGGGTAGGGCAAAAGAGTGCGAAGAATATTCGCACCCCTACTCAGGCAAAGGCCTGGAATCGCATTACATGCGACTTTAACCCCAGGCCTCTTTTTATTAAATGTTTTAGATACCCTGTAGCTAATCCCGGCCATTCATAAATTCACCTGATATGGACGTTGTTCAAAAATACAATTAAAGTCCGAGGACCTGCCGAGCGAATTCCGTTTGAATACTCATGAGCGAGGATGCTTGCATCGTCCGAGGCATTGTATTTTTTGACAACTGGTCGTCTCAAGTGGATTTATGGGCCGGTGGCTTTTGCATACTTTTGGCCATGCAAAAGTATG